>Ga0082212_10000328_pt1 | contig 68809 bp, 58 predicted proteins | sample TergutNt197P3_FD_71548 | JGI IMG/M metagenome (GOLD analysis project Ga0082212, IMG submission 71548) | Neocapritermes taracua P3 segment gut microbial communities from Petit-Saut dam, French Guiana - Nt197 P3 | ecosystem: Host-associated > Arthropoda: Insects > Digestive system > Gut ... | reverse complement strand
CTTGGTGGCGGAGCAGAGGGGACTTGAACCCCCGGCCTCCGGCGTGACAGGCCGGCGTTATAACCAACTTAACTACTGCTCCGGGTTGACGCCGCAAAGCGCTCTCCTGTTTAATTCCGCAAAAGTAATTCTCAGTCAAGCAAAATTTTGCTTCAAAGTCTGCGAGGCTAGCCCCAGCCGTTCCCGTACCCGTCCAAGTTCCAGGATCTCCATAATGGCATAGAGGGGCGGGGTTTTTTCCGAACCGGTCAGGGCCAGGCGGGCCATCATAAAGACGGGTTTGGGCTTAAGTCCGGCGGCCTCGGCCAAGCCGCGCATGCCGGTTTCCCAGGCTTCCTGTTCCGGCAGGGAGACCGCCAGGAGATCTCGCATGGCCTCCAGCAGCCGGACGCCCTGATCCGGGGTTTGGGCGTATTTCAATAGCTGTTCCCTCGTGGCGCTCTTGAGGGTCGCCTCGAAGAAAAAGCCGTTGTTCACGAAGATATCCGCCAGCTTCCGGTTACGTTCCGGCTCCAGGGCAAAGACCTTTCGGGCGTATCCGGGATTGCTCTCCAGTTCCCGACGGAAGGCGGCGATATCCACCTCTCTTGAGGATGCCGGCCCGGCGTCCGGGGTCTTTTCCAGGCAAGCCAAGTAGTCCGCGCAAGCTAGGCGCATGGCCTCCGGGTTTAAACGGGCAAGGTAGTGGCCGTTGATGAAGTCAAGAAGCTGCGCGTCCACTACCGGGCCGGTACGCGGCAGGTTGCGCACGTTGAACAGGCGGACGAAATCCTCCAAGGGGTAGATATCCTTTTCTTCCGGATGGGGCCAGAGCAGACGGGTCAGGAAATTGCGAAAACCTTCGGGCAAGTAACCTTGGGCCTGAAACCAGCGCAAAGAGGTGTCACCGCTGCGCTTGGAGAGCTTCCGGCGCTGGGCGTCGCGCAGGATGACCGTGTGCAGGAAGCGGGGGATCTCCCAGCCGAAAGCCCGGTACAAGGCGATATGCTTGGGGGTGGAGGAAATCCATTCTTCGCCCCGGATGACCGTGGTCACCCGCATGAAATGGTCGTCCACCAAGGCGGCTAGGTGATAGGTGGGATAGCCGTCGGCCTTCAGCAGGATGGGATCGTCCACCCGGTCCGCATCAAAGGAAATGGGGCCGCGCACTTCGTCCACAAAAGAGATGGGGCCGTCCTCGGGGGCACGGAAGCGGATGACGCTTTTCTCCCCGGCGGCCAGCCGGGAGCGGATTTCTGCCTGAGGCAGCGCCAGGCAGTGCCGATCATAGCGAGGGTTATGGCCGGCAGCCATTTGTTCCTGGCGTAGTTTTTCCAGGCGCTCCGGAGGGCAAAAGCAGTGATAAGCTTTTTCCAGCTGCGTCAAGTGTTCGGCGGCCAAGCGGTAAAGTGGCAGACGTTCGCTCTGTCGGTATGGCCCATAGTCGCCCGGTTGGTTAGGCCCCTCGTCCGGCGGGATTCCCAGCCAGTCCAGGGCTGCCATGACAGCTTCCTCGGCCCCGTTAACCAGCCTGGCTCTATCCGTATCTTCGATGCGCACAATAAAGATGCCGCCGGTTTTGTCGGCTAGGGCCCGGTTCAGCACTGTCTGCATGGCCGTGCCGATATGTGGGAAACCCGTGGGGCTGGGGGCGATGCGCAAGACCTCCGCCCCGGCGGGCAGGGAGCGGGGGGGAAACAAAGCTTCGGCCTCGTCCAGGGAACGCAGATCATGGATGGACATGGTAAACTATTCCTTTGGCTGTGGTTTTATGAGCATACTTAAAAAAAAGGGCTTTGAACAGAGCCGTGCTAAGGGATGTGGAATGTCAGCGCGGGCATTGACGGGTGCCCCCGAATGGCATAAGGGTTTCTTTCCGTCCCCATCGTCTAGCCGGCCCAGGACAACGGCCTCTCACGCCGTCAACGGGGGTTCAAATCCCCCTGGGGACGCCAAATTTGGGTATTACGAAGAGCGGCAAGGTACAAAAAACCTTGCCGCTCTTGCTTTTTCAAGCCGAATTGTAATCCCCAAGCCCAGCCAAATCCAGGGGCATCCAAAAGCTTTCCGGGTACTTTTCAGGGTATCTAAATTCGGGTATGCTGAAAGCCGCCAAAGAGGCGCAACTTTCTGCAATCAACGACACTTTCCGGCATATAGCCCTGGAGTGGCATGATACCCGAACCATCGATTTCATGGAAAAGCACCGGGGAACGGTCATGTATCGTTTGGAGAAATATATTTTCCAGGCCATCGGCAATCAGCACATCTCCCGGATGGGTACCCAGGATAAACGCCTCCTAATTGGTTTCAGTTGCGCGGGGAATCCGCGATAATGTATAATGAACTGGACGACGGCAGAACCAACGTGTTTCACGCCATGTCCTGCAGGAGTGTATTTATTTCCTTATTGAGCCAGTAGGAGTAATATATAAAGGAAGTGACCGACGAAGAAGCTGATGCTTTGGATAAATACTATACCAAGGACCCGCCTAGGGTGGACCCCCGAAAAAATGGGGGCTTTGCGGCAAAATCGTTCAGGATGGTTGCCCTTGATAACCTTTCCGAAGATTATCTCTTGATCAGGGCCATCACCGGTCAAATATTGGAGCATGTGAATATGTTGAAAACAATGATATGGAAACGTTTCATGAAAAAAAGTCTTCTCCTCCGGCTGGCCCTGTTCGCCATGTGTTACCTCCTGCCTTCCGAATCCGTTCTTGCCGCCCAGCCTGAAGACGGGCCGCAACAAGATCCGCAAACGTACACAAATAGCATCGGCATGGAGTTTGTGCGGATTCCAGCCGGATCGTTCACGCGGACATTCATAACAAAAAATGAAGCGAATGAAGAGCAGACGAGGCATAGTAGGGTTATCATCAGCAAACCTTTCTACATCGGCATACACCAGGTGACCCAGGCACAATGGGCAATGGTGATGGGGCAAAATCCCTCTTATTTCAAAGGTCCAACCCACCCTGTGGATTCTGTGTCCTGGGACGATGCGCAGGAATTCATCACACGCCTGAACACTAGAGAAGAGAGCAAGCGTTGCCGTTTGCCCACTGAAGCGGAATGGGAACTTGCGGCCAGATGCGGGACGGATACATTGCTCTTTTTCATGCCGAATCCGTCAGCTTGGGAAAGAGCGGCGGATGATCTGGCCGCCTATGCCTGGTTTAGGAATAATTCTGACGACAAGACGCACCCTGTAAAACACAAAAAGCCGAATTCATACGGCGTGTACGATATCTACGGCAATCTGTGGGAGTGGGTACAGGACGGGTATGAGGAACTTCCGACAGCGCCGGAGATAAAGGATTATTGCGCCTTGGCGGAAGATTCCTTGCGTGTGCTCCGTGGCGGCTGTTGGATGTGTACCCCGGAGGTCATCCAGGCAGGCAACCGGCGCAACGCTTCCGCGGATAAAGGGGACAACCACATGGGCTTCCGCGTGGCGTTCTCAGCGGAATGAGCTGTAAAAACATATCATGAAGTCGTTCTTGCCAGCGCATGAAGTTTATAAAAACCTATATGCCATACAAGCAGTCATCAAGGTTACTCCAGCGGTAAAGAAATAATTTTTTGATTTGATTACGCTAGAAACGAAAATCAATATAATAACTATCCAGGAAGCCCAGTGAAGATTAAAGCCGGTAATTGCCAGCGCTACGATCAGGGACACGAAAGATCCTATTATTCCTGATAATAGTAAAAAAACATTGCTGACTTTCCCCATTAGCTTACGTATCAAAAATAAAAAACACAATATAATGAACGTAAACAGTATAGTTGCAATAATTGTCGCAATAACATTAAGAAAAATGTTCATTCGCACACTTCCGCCAGACCGGCAACCGTTTTTGCGAGATCCGCATCTTCTTCCGGCTTCAAGCCGCTTATGCCGATGCCTCCGAGAATGGTTCCATGCAAGTCCGTAATGGGCTGCCCACCGGGTAGCGGGGTCAGGAGAGGATCGCAAAAGTCCCGCGTCGTGAGACCTTCGTTGGCGAGACGTTGCTTGAAGGCCGTGGTGTCGCTGCTCATTCGGACGGAGGTGTAGGCCTTTTGCTGGGCTATATTGATAGAGCGCAGGGGGGCGCCGTCCATCCTGCAGAAGGCAAGAAGGGCGCCGTACGAGTCACAGACCGAAACACATACCGGGCGTCCGCCGAACTTGCTTTTGGCGAAATCAACGGCGCGGGCAACGGCGAAGTGGGCCTTTTCCAGATTTAAGCTTTGCACAGGTTCTCCTTTTTTGCGATTTTTATACAACAAAAGGATTTTTGCCAAGAAAATCGGTTTTCAGTCAATCCGTCGACTGTATGGCCTCGCGCACAATTTTAGGGTGACGCGCTACGATTTTTAGCAGAGTGCGCGCGCTCCGGAAGGTTCTCTCCGTCCTTGTTCCCAATCGCGTAAAGTCCGCACGGAAACCCACATGAGAGGATTGAGGCGTTTATAGCGGCGTTGGGCGGTTGAAGAACCAAGCCCAAGCGGAAACTCCCAACCCCACAACCGCGACCGCGGCGCTGGTGAAAAAGAGGATCCAGAAGAAGGTAAGGAGCAGGCTGCCTTTATGTTTGCCATTTTTTCTGGTTTCCTGGATTTTTTCCAGGGGAAGGATCAGTCCTTCCAGGGCGCGGATCCGTTCCAGGGCGGTTTCCAGTTGGGACTTTAACCAGCTTTCCCGCTCCTGGGCGCTTTGCAACTGTCGGTTCAGGACTTCCATGGCGCCGTGCAACGCCTGGTCCGGTGAGTGGGTTTCAGGTATTTTTACGCCGCCGTCACTCTTCAGTTCCCCAAAAACCCGCATCAGCTCCGCGACATCAATTTGCGGCTGCCCGGTCACGCTTTTGGAAACACTCAGACGCCCGGCGGATATGTAGCGTTTGAGCGTGCTCCTGTCCTTGCCTACTGCCCGCGCTGATGCGGAAATAGTTAGCTGTGCCATGGTTTAACAGCCTTATACACCAGTGTGCTCCAGTAGATATTGGGGTGTATTTCTGATGGTGTATTCTGGTGTATTTCTGATGGTGTATATTGTTGTATGCGCCATGTCAAGGCCTGGAGCAACCTGCGATCTTTGGCGGCCTACCGGCGGAATTGCTTCCTGCAAAAAACCGACAAGGCTGAAAACCCGCACCGGATTTTCAGCCTTGTCGCGCGTTTCGGCCGGGTTCCTGGTTTTTCAGCTCGCCGCCTGCCCCCGGCAATGCGCGCCCAATTCCACATCAACGGTTTTTATGTGTTTGACTATCCAGCCGATAATAAAATTGTTTATGCCCACGGTGAATTTTGCCGAAGGCCCGTTGGCCGCGAATTCTTCTTTCAATTTTTTGAACTCGGCAACAAAAAACTTGTGCTGATCCTTGTGCCATTCGTATTTTGGGTATTTGCTCTGTCTTTGCAGAGATTCCTCGTCTCCGAAATGTTTGATGATATACGCGTCCAAAAAATCAATGGATTTTTTGGTTTCTTCCTGTGAAACAGATTTTGACCCGAGAGATAAAACCATGTTGATTCTGTTGATCAGTTCTTTGTGTTGTTCATCAATTTTAGGCACGCCGGTTTCCATGTCTTTGGTCAGTTCAAGCATTTTTGCCTCCTTATATGTATGTGTGCCGCCGGAAGCACGTTAAAAAATCTGTGTTTTATTATCACTCTCCGCCGTTCCGAGCAAGAGGAAGGGGAGCAAGGAGTCGGTTCAGGCTACGCGTGTTTTCCAGCAGTGTCTGGGCCAGATCCGTCCGTTCCCGGCCGGGGGTGAGGGTGGTAATTACGGCCTTGCCTAGTATTGCTCGTCCTTGAAGGGAACTGCCTGGGAGGGCGATGCGCAATCCCCAGATATTGTGGAAGATTATGGCCCGGTCCTGATGTTGTCCCAGATAGAGGGAGATATGTCCGGGCAGGCCGATGAGGGATAGGAAGGGGCGGCCCTGTTGGAGGATCAAGGCTTCTTTCTGTTCAGGTTCCAAGCCGGAGAGGTCCAGAGGATGCCCTAGGGAGGCCTGGGCTAGGGAATTGCGGGGCAACCAGAGTCCGAAGGGCATAAAAAGGTCGCGCAGGGTGGAAGAGCAGTCCCGGTTGCCGCCGGAACCTCCCCAGCCATAGGGTTGGCCGAGCATGTGCATGCCCAGCGCGGCGAGGGTCTTGCGGTTTAAGGGCAGGGGCCAGGCGGCGGCCTGTCGGGAAGGCAGGACGGCCAAGCGCATATGGGCATAGCCGTCCGTCCCGCGCTCAGGAAAATACAGGGCCGTTTGCCCCTTTTCCAGGGGGCCGTGGAGGCGGGGGTTGCTTTCCAGTGGCAAGATGGTCCCAATGGAAGCCAGGCAAGGCAGCGTTGGTAGAGGCTGGTCCGGCATGGCCCGTCCGTCCGTCCGTGGACGTAGGGGGATTTTTTCTTCCAGCAGGGCGGCCATGGGCCTGCTGAGCCAGTCCAGCATGAAGCGGGGACTTGCCAGAGCCAGGTTTTCCAGTTCCACCCAACCTTTGGCCGAGGGGCTTTCCAGCAGAACCCAGGCTTGGTCCGCGGAAAGGTGGGTAAGGCGCACGGGCGTGCCTGGAGGCAGGCTGGAATTTTGTAGGTAATCAAAGGGAAAACCTTCTCCCGGACGGGCGGGATTGAGAAAATAAGGCTGCCTAGTGGGCAGGAGGCGTAAATCGCAGACGCGCACGGTAATGGCCGGAAGGTTCAGTCCGGGGTAAGCCTCCAGGGCGCAGTTCCCCAGAATTTCATCCCAGCGCGCCGGGGAGAAGGGGCGCAGGTTCTCCATAAAGCCTTTTTCTGCTTTAAAGCGGGCCAGCTCAATGCGGATCTCCTCCAGGGAACGGATCGGGCCGGGCGCGAGCCAGGGACTGAAGAGCAGACCGGCGGCCCTGGCCGCGGCCGCGGCCTGTTCTTCCGCTCCGGCCAAAGGAGCGAAGGCGGCCTCTTCTTCAGCCTTGGTCGCGAACCAGAAGAGATCTTGCGGTACCTGGGCCAGATCCAGGGCCAGCTCCGCATCCGGCAGGGTCCAGGCCGCCAGCCCGTCGGCCGGCCGGGCACAGCCGGATGTGCAAAACACCCAGGCCGCCAGCAGCAGCAATGCTCCATGGAGCATTGCCCGCGTCTTTGATTTTTGAAAACTATCGTTCATTGCAATATATTGTCATTATGGTTTTAACATGCTGAAATTACTTGACACATTTTCTGTTTATCATGTAGAAGCCCAAAGTCCAGAGTTTCTGCTTTTGCCATATGGCCTGACAAAGCAGGCACCTGGTGTGCCGTCAGGGCGTGTTTCTCCGCAGTTGGCCGCCGGCAGAGGAGAAATTAGGGCTTTTTATGAGTGCCCTCAGGTATAAAGCAATTTCGAGAAAAGTCATGTCCACAAGAACCAGGGCCGCGTTTTTGGCCGGGCTGTTTTTGCTCATCCACAGCTCCTGCATAAGCTTGATCCCGGAACGTTTTGAATCCAGCCTTAAATTCCTGGCCAATTATGGCTATGTGGAATTTAATTTCAAGGGCAATGTGCTGGTGGCGGACGCGGCCCTGGAGGTGCAGGATAAAAAGTCTTCACAGAGAGAAACCGACAGGAAGCTCAAGGAGCTTGAACAGACCATCCTGGAGAATGATAAAAGCGCTCTGGGCGAGCGCCAGTTCCGCTCCCTGCGCTATCTGGGGGGCAACCGTTTTGCCGCCGAGCAACAGGTGAAATCCTCCTTTGCGGAGGACCTCTCTTTCTTTCAGTCCGAAAACAGTCCCTTCTTCGTGGAGATCCGGGAACACTCCGGCCCTGGAGAGGACGGCTCTTCAGGGGAATATACTATCCGGGCCTTTCTGGTGGACGAGGATATGAAGGCCAAGATGGCCAGGCTGAAAGTCAGCCAGCGGGGTGTTTTCTCCGTGGAAACCGACTGCCGGGTTATCCGACATAACGCCCATAAGGTCAGCCGTACGGGCAGCAACTACATCTATTCTTGGGATATGGAAGGCCGCCTGAATACCCCGGCGACCCTCACCTTACGCGCTCAAGCCCCGGCTTTGACCAGATTTTGAATTATCCAGATTCATTTTCGAGGGCCCGCATGGCCCGCATGGTATTGCCCATGAGTTCGTCCAGATCCCAGCCCAGCATGGCCGCGCCTTTTTCGATCACTGTCCGGGAGCAGCCAGCGGCAAAGCCGGGGGTTTTGAATTTTTTTCGCAGGGATTTCACTTCCATGTCCCGCACGCTTTTGGAGGGCCGCATGAGGGACGCCGCGCCGATGAGCCCGGTCAGTTCGTCCACGGCGTAGAGCACCTTTTCCATCTCATGCTCGGGTTTGACCTGGGAGAAGATCTCGTAGCCGTGGCTGCATACCGCGTGGATCAGCTCTTCTCCGGCTCCGGCCGGCCGCAGGATGTCCGGGGCCTTGCGGCAGTGTTCCTCGGGGAAGCGTTCAAAATCCACATCGTGCAGGAGACCGACGAGGGCCCAAAAATCCTGTTCCGCCGCGTAGCCCAGTTCCACCGCGAACCAGCGCATCACCCCTTCCAGGGTCAGGGCATGACGCAGGTGAAAATCTTCATGGTTGTAAGAGCACAGTAATTCCCACGCCTTATCCCGGGTGATCTCCATGCGCATGGTCATTTTTCTCCTTGCAATTCATTCGTTTCCAGGTTGTCTTCCGCTTCGTCCAGAACGAACAGGCTGCGGACTAGGTGCAGATATTGGGGACCGTGTTCGGCTTCCGCGTGTTTTTTGAGAAAAGTGATCGGCTGGTGGTTTATCTTTTTGACGATGGCGCCGAGCATCTGTTCCAGAGCCTTGGCCTGCCGCGCATCCAGGCGCAGGTGTCTTTCGCTGCGCTCCCATTCCCGGCGCGCGATTTGCTCGGAACGGCGAATCAGCTCCACAATGGTGGGCTGTAAGGCCAGAGAGTCAAGCCAGCGGCTGAAATTTTGCGTTTCCTCCTCTACGATGCCCCCGGCCTTTACGGCCTCTTCACGGCGCAGGGCCAGATTTTCTTCCACCACCTCTTTGAGGTCGTCAATGTCATATAGGTAGAGATTATCCAAGCTGTTCACATCCGGGTCGATGTCGCGGGGCACGGCTATATCAATCAGGAACATGGGACGGTTGCGGCGTTTTTTCATCACCCCGGCCATGTCCGAGGCGCGGATGACCGCCTCGGGGGCGCCGGTGGAGCTGATGACGATGTCCACTTCCGGCAGGCGGCTGAAAAGCTGTTCCATGGGCACGGCCAGTCCGTTATAGCGGGCGGCCAGTTCAATAGCCCGGCCGTGGGTGCGGTTGGCCACCCAGATGGACTGGATGCCCGCGTGCATGAGGTGGGTGGCGGCCAGTTCGGCCATCTCCCCCGCGCCGATGAGCATGGCCTTGTAGTCGCCCATGTTGCCGAAGATGCGTTTGGCCAGTTCCACCGCGGCATAGCTGATGGAGACGGCGGAGGCGGCCACGCGGGTCTCGCTGCGCACCCTTTTGGCTACAAAGAAGGTCCGGTGCAGCAGCCGGTTGAGGATGGCACCGGTTTTGCCTTGCTCCTGGGCCTTTTTATAGGCCTCTTTGATCTGCCCCAGGATCTGCGGCTCGCCCAAGATCATGGAATCCAGGCTGGAGGCCACGGTAAAGAGGTGGCGTACAGCCTTGTCATCCCGGTGGGTATAGATCACTTGGCGCAGTTCCTCGGGGGACCTGCCCCTGGTTTCCGCCCAGCGGCACAGTAGCAGTTCCGCAAGCTCGCTTCCTTCCCTCCCGGCGGCCAGGATTTCCACCCGGTTACAGGTGGATAGGAGCATGGCCTCCCGCACCGGCGTTTCCGCGTGCCCTGCGGGCAATAATTGTTCCAGGAAGGCGCTGTCCTGGAGGGCAAAGGCCTCGCGGATGTCCACCCCGGCGGTGCGGTGATTCAGGCCGAGCAGACAGATGCTTTTATGCATGGGCCACCAGGGATAGGAAGCTGAAACCGTGCCTGGTGGGCAGCAGTAAATTCACGCCCAGCAGGGAAAAGACCGAGATGCCGAAGATTCCGAGGATCAGCAGGGCGGCCTTGCGCCCGCGCCAGCCGCGCAGGATGCGCAGATAAAAGGTCAGGGCATAGAGAAACCAGACAAAGAGGGAGAATATTTCCTTGGGGTCCCAGGTGCCGGTTCCCCAAGTCAAAGGCGCCCAGATAAAACCCGCTGCGATCCCCAGGGTGTAAAGAGGAAAGCCCAGGATAACGGCCAGGTGGTTGATGCGGTCATAAGCTCCCAAGGCCGGCAGATCCCGGTCAAATTCCGTCAGTTTGGCCTTGGCCTTGAGTTTTCGGTCCATGTGCAGAAAAAGCAGGGCCGCGCCGAAGGCAAGGGTCAGCAACCCTAGGCTGGTAAACATGGGGGCGATGTGCAGCAGGAGAAAAAGCGCCTGCAAGGTTTCCGGCAATTCCAACTGAGCCGCGCCCACCTTGTAGGCCAGAATGAAGAGCAGCAGGGCTAGGGGGGCGGCGGTCAGGGACAGGAAGTTGGACTTGAGCAACCGCCAGCCGACAAAATAGGCTAGGAGTATGCACCAGGCCAGAAGCTGCATAAAGTAGCCGCGGGAGAGTTCCTCTGGCGGGGTCAGCAGCACTATGCCCACCACCAGAAGGGTATGCAGGGCAAACCCTCCACAGGTGAACAGGATGCCTGCGGTTTTCACCCTCTGGCGCCCCGCCGGGATGCCCCAGAATACCCCCACGCTCCCTAGGGCGTATAGACAAGTCACCAGCAAAGCAAGCAGCTTAGTAAAGATCATGCAGCAAGTCCTCAATCTGCTTATGCAGCTTTTCAGGCAGCAGATCCCGCAGGAGGCGTTCCGTCCCGGCGCGGTCCTTGTCCTGCAGGGCTTCCGTCAGAGCGGATTGGGCCAGATTCCGGAACAGTTCCGCCCGGCAGCCGCTGTTTTCTTTGCCCGGTATCTGTCGCAAAATCAAGGGACGCAGCCGTCCCAGCAGGGTAAGCATGGCGCTGTACCTGTCCTGGTACCAGTCCTGCAGTTCCCGCCGCATCTGGCGGGCCAGGGCCGGGCTTTGACCGGCGGTGGACAGGGCCAGGCAGAAGCCGTCCTGGTAAAAGTGGGTGGGAACCATAAAATTGCCCTCGTCCGGGGCATCCGCCACATTGCAGAAAATGCCTTGCTCCCGGCATTGCCGGGCCAGGCGCAGGTTGGCCTCAGCCGATCCCGTGGCCGCGAACACCAAGGCGCGGCCGGACAGATCCCTTGGCCTGGCTTCGCGTTGCGCATATTCCAGGGCCGGGTGCGCGACCAAATCCGCAGGCAGATCCTGGGGCGGCACCGCCGGGTCCAGCCATAATAAAGCCTTGGGTCCGACCGCCAGCAAATCCCCGGCCTTGCGCCGGCCCACTTCTCCGGCCCCGGCCAGCAGGATCCGCGCCTGGCTTAAATCCAGAAACAGGGGATAATAATGCATGGGCCTTTATAGCGCCAGCCGGAGAATCCAGCAAGAGAGTTCTATCCTTGCCGAAAAAGAGGGCGAAGTATGACTTGCGGAACAAGCAGTATAAGGTTAGAAGCCATTTGGAGTTTCCAAAGGGCTGCGGGCTTTTGGGGAGGTGGTTGGGGCGGCGCCCCGCTGGACATTCGCGATTTTGGAGATAAAACATGGACCTGCCTGAGGATTTTCGCCCGGATTTTTCCAAGGCCGGAGGCTTGATTCCGGCCATTGCCCAAAGCGCGGACAGCGGCGAGGTGCTCATGCTGGCCTACATGAATGAAGAGGCCTTCCTGGCCACCTTGCGCACGGGTGAAGCCCATTACTACAGCCGCAGCCGCCAATCCCTCTGGCACAAGGGGGAGAGTTCCGGCCATGTGCAGAAGGTCCGGGCTTTACGTCTGGACTGCGATGAAGATGCCCTGCTCCTGCTGGTGGACCAGGTGGGCGGCGCGGCCTGCCATACCGGACGGACCAGTTGTTTTTACCGGGAACTGCATGAGGGCGGCGCGCGCGAATGTTCTCCCATGATATTTGATCCCAGAGAGGTTTATAAATAATATGTCTGAAACCATCCTTAAATTCGGCATTCCCAAAGGCTCGCTGGAAGAAGCCACCATTTCCCTGTTCGCGCGGTCCGGCTGGAAAATCAGTATGCGCGCCCGCAACTATTTCCCGGAAATCAATGACCCTGAGATTGGCGCCCGTCTCTGCCGGCCGCAGGAAATGCCCCGCTATGTGGCCGATGCAGTGCTGGATGCCGGGCTTACCGGCAAGGACTGGATTTTGGAAACCCAAGCCCGGGTCCAGGTGGTTTCCGACCTCATTTATTCCAAGGTCAGCAGCCGGCCAGCCCGCTGGGTGCTGGCCGTGGCCGGGGATTCGCCGTACCAGCGGCCGGAAGATCTGCAAGGCCGGCGTATAGCCACGGAAATCACCGGGCTGGCCGAGCGTTATTTCGCAGCCCAAAATATCCAGGTCAAGGTGGAATACTCCTGGGGGGCCACGGAGGCCAAGGTGGTTGAAGGGCTGGCCGACGCCGTGGTGGAGGTCACCGAGACCGAGACTACCATTCGCGCCCACGGCCTGCGCATCATTGACGAGGTGCTGGTAACAAACACCCAGCTTATCGCCAATCCGGCGGCCTGGAACGACCCCGTAAAGCGCAGTAAAATAGAACAGATTAATCTGCTCCTGCAAGGCGCTCTTAAAGCCGAAACCCTGGTGGGGCTGAAAATGAACGTGGAAGGCGCCCGCCTGTCCACTGTGCTGGCCTTGCTGCCGTCTTTGAATTCACCCACCATCTCCGCCCTACGCGACTCCGACTGGCACGCCCTGGAGACCGTGGTCTCGGTGCAGACCGTGCGTGATCTTATCCCGCGCCTGGTGGAGGCCGGGGCTCAGGGTATCATTGAGTACCCGCTGAATAAAGTCATCTGATGTCCTTATTCCCGCAACGCTCCACAGCCTCACTTAGGGCGGCATAATCCGCAATGCATCTGTTGAGGGTCCGGTTAAGTGTGGCAATTTTATACTGTTCACCAACAATGCGGGCTGCGCCAGTTGCGCCGAGCTGACGAAGGCTTTCAACCTGTTCGGCATAGCAAAGATTGTTGTGATAGAAATGTCTGGCCATATCTCCATGTCTGCAAGCTATGGCCATCTGGCTCCAGTATAGGCATTTTTCCCACCATTTTTGTGTATAGCAGAATGTTGACAAGAATTGTGAAATACGCAGGCTTGTATTATTTAATATAAATCCTTTTTCAGCATAATTATATATACGTTGAAGATATCTTGTTTTGTTATTGAATGAATAAAAAATCATTGCTATATAATAATAAATATAACTTTTTATTACTTTATTTTCAATATTATTTGATATTTCAATCATTTTATGCAATCTTTTTATGTGGTTGCCTTTTTTATATTTGAGCATAATTTCTGTTGTATAAATATATAGAGCAGCATATTTATTACAAATAATATATCCTGAATCTCTTGAATCGACAAGATTTATAAAAAAAACACCTATTTCTTTATCTAGTTCCAAGTTTTTTTGCTTTCTATATGTTGTAATTTTAATATATTTATTAATAATTTTTATGATATTATGTCTTATTTGCATATATCCTGTGACGCTATGTTCGAAGTTGCGCACAGTTTGTATATATACATTAGGCAAATCCATAACCAGGAGGCAACCGATAATATCCCCCAAAAAGCATTCCCCTACAAGCAGATGGAAAAAAGCTGATGAAGAGGCCATGATCGACTTGATGTCAATCCTTTTCCCTGCATAATGCTGAAAGACCCCTACCGGATTGGGGGCCAAAAGCTGCGCCCCGGGCGCAATCACCATGTCAACATTCAATAAGGCGCCATAAAGACAAGCGCCGAACGCCCCCATGGAATTGCCATAGGTCAGCGCTATTCCTCCAGTCTGCAAAAGCGTATTCCGGATTTCCGCCAGGCGGGCAGCGGTGCTGTGCATATCTGTCCCGAGTCCTTCAATGCCTTCTAGGTACCATATTTTTTTGCGGTCATTTAAAATGACAATATTTGCATCAAGTTTTTCTGCAACAAACAAGTTATTTCCTCCGGGAACAGCGCCAAAGGGAACGTCTATCGCGCAAAAAACAAATAATACATGTGGAGAATTGGGATTTTTCCGGATAATGCAACCATCGCAAAGACGTTCTTCCTCAAAAGCTTTCTCCACGATCTCATCCGCCAATATCGCACTGACTCCACCAGATGTTGTCATTATCTTTCTCCTGAAGCTATGCTTTATTTCCGGTCTGTAACAAAATTGTTTTAACTTGTCATCGGGAAAAGTTTAAATTTCTTGCATGGATATCTGTTGTGATCCGGATCGTTTTGGCGTATTGCTTTACCGATGGAACACAGGGGCAGCTTATGAGCGCGGATTTTCCAAAGGGCCTTACCGGGCGTATCAATTATCTGGCCAAGCGGTATGAGGCCAAGTCTTATCTTGAGATAGGCCGGCTCAGGGGGAAAAATTTTTCCGAGGTAGCAGTTCCCAAGAAGCTGGCCGTCAGCCCTCATGCGGACTTTACTGAGGCTAACCCAGCCGCGGGGATATTATTTTGCAAGATGTCTTCAGACGCATTTTTTACGCAAATGGCCTTTCCAGGTTCCCGGACAGCATCATTAGTAACGAGTATATTTGGAAAACCTTCATTTGACATTATATTTATCAATGGAACGCACACATTTTCGCAGTCTTTTCGTGATTTTGAAAATAGCATGCGATATGCGCACAACAAGACACTATTTATTTTGAACGCTACTGTTCCATGTGATCCATACAGCAGCATACCTGATGAAAACCTATCTGTAAAATATCGGCGTATGGCCGGTATCGCGGTTAATTTTTGGCATGGCGATGTATTTAAGACCGTACTTGCGATACACGATAAATATCAGCAATATTCATATTGTACTATTGCATCAGGAGCATCACAGACAATAATATGGAAATCTGAAGATAGTTTAAGAAAATTGCTATTTTCTTCTCTGGATGAGATCAATAAACTGGATTACTTCGGTTTGCTGCATCATGCCGGGGCCATGATGCCGGTACGGGAGGATCAGATTTTCGATTTTATCGGCAAGACCCTGAACCCTTTGGAACATCGCGACGCGGAGACCTGGAAAAAGCTTTTTTACGTCAAGGTGACAACGACAAGAGAGATGGAGTTGGTTTCTCTAGCTGAAAATAAGAAGCCCAGCATGGAATCCGCTGATGTTCCGCGCGAGGAAGCTCCAGTGTGGACGCCGGAGATATTGGCCGAAGCCACGGGGGGAGAGTGGATTATACCGTCTCCAGCTGATTGGAGCGCCGTAGGCATGTGCGCTTGGTGGGAATCTTTTAAACCCGGCGACATGCTCATGGCGAGAAGCGCAGAGGAAAAACGGGGGCTATCCCGAAAGGCCGCCCAAAAATTAGCCGCTGACGCCGCCGGGATCATTTGTACAGATCCCGATCCCTGGGTGAACAGCGGGTTGCCGGTACTGAAGGTAAACGGCATATCAGACGCGGTATTCGCGCTGGCCGCCACGGCGCGTGGACTTTTCAGAGGGAAAGTGGTCGCGGTGACCGGTACCAGCGGAAAAACCACCACCGTAGCCCTGATCGCCTATCTGCTGGCGCGCTATGGAACGGTTTCACAGACCCAGCTTAACGCCAACACCTTTTACGGAATGGCCTGGAATATGGCAGCCATGGATCTGACCTCCAGGTGGTGGGTTCTGGAGCTGGCTGTGCCTGAAATGCGCAACAGCGCCTCTCTTGCCGGTCCGGATGTGGCTGTGGCCCTAAATGTTTCGGCCGGGCACCTGAAATATTGGAGAACCGTGAAAAATCTCGCTTTCTATAAAAGCAAAATTTTCAGCGGACTGCGCCCCGGCGGGCACGCCGTGATCAATCACGATATGGAAATGTTTGATCTTTTTAAAGAGGAAGCGCTACAGAAGACCGAAAAGATCATTACCTTCGGCGAAAGGGCGAATTCCACCTTGCGCCTTGTAAAATGTATTAATGACGATATGGAATTTATTTATAATGATAAACAGTACTTAGTAAAACTTCCTGGTTATGGGCATTATACGGCCATGAACGCCCTAGCGGCCTTAGGCGTGCTTTTGGCCTTCGGTCTGCCTCATGAAAAAAGCTGCGCCGATATCGCGTCCTTGCCGCCTATTGCCGGAAGAGGAATGAGGCATAAGATCATATTTGAAAATAAGGAGATCACCATAATAGATGAGTCCTATAATGCCAATCCAGCTTCGGTGCGTGCGACGTTGCTGGCGTTTTCCGAAGAAAGACACCGTAAATCCTCCCGCGTCCTGATATTGGGGGATATGCTGGAACTTGGCGAAGGTTCTGTTGCATACCATCGCGAACTTGAGGAACATGTGCGCAAGGCGGATCCGGATCGCGTGCTCCTCTGCGGCGAAGAAATGCTTAATCTGTGGGAGACAATTTCTGACGACTATTCAGGGCGCTGGTATGCCGATGCGGTCGGGCTCATCAGAGATATATCCAACTGGATAGCGGATAACGATGTGATACTTATAAAAGGTTCGCATGGCGCGGGTTTGCATAAACTGGCTGGTTATTTTCTTCGCCGGAAATAGAGCCTTGCCGCCGCTTAAAAAGCGGCTTGCATCAGTCGTGTTTCCTGTGGAAAAAAGTATTGGAGCCGGTTGTTGTGAAAAACAGCAACAGAATCCCGATGCTCCCAGCGGGCGCTTTTCATTCATTTCTCCGCCAGCTCATAAAACTCGCGCGGCCGCAAAATCTCCATGGTCTTGCCCGTAATGGGGCCGAACAGGCCGCGCTCCTCCTGATGGCGCAACGCCTTGTACAGCGAGACTCGGTGTATTCCGAGCAGGCTGGCCATTTCTTGCCGCGAAACGCCGAGCTTCGCTGTCAAAGGATTGCTGTCCGGCACCAGCCGTTGCGCCAGAAATTTGCATATGCGCACCAGCACATCGTCCAGATACAGCGATGAGGCGTGGTACGACATGATTCGCATTTTCCGCGACATGGACCGGAGCAGATTTAGCAATAAATCCGGCCGTTCCTTGCAGACCCGCTCAACGGTCTGCGCGGAGAACGCGTAGATAACGCAATCGCTTATACAGGTAAACACAGCTTCGTTCTCTATGGGATCAAAAAAAGGAACCTCGCCGAAAAGGCAGCCCGCGCTGATATGCCAGAGGATTTTTTCCGCGCCGTCCCGGTTTTGATAAGTTAGGCGCACCCGGCCGCGCTCCAGAAACAGTAATTCCTCCCCTTGCCGCACATATTCTCCTTTTACCCGCCTGCTTTGTCTGGCCAGGGACAATATCGAACGCCAGGAAGAGTTAATATCCTTCATGTCTCTGAAAGCTAGGCTGGGCTCGCTTTTGCCTTTTACTTTATTCATTGTTTTCCTCATGCCGCCGTCCTCCGTGTCTGTAATCCTCCGGGCGGGTAAAAAATTTTGCAAAAATGTTGCCTACGAAACAGACCATTTTTTTCATAGGGCTATTCTTATAGTCGCACAATAAAAAATGTTTGTACACGCACTAATATAGCAAATACGAGGGACGCTATGACTACAAAATGGAAAATCATCACGGGATTTGTCTTCATGATTCTGCTGGTAGGCGTCGTCGCCGGCATCGGTTATGTCAGCGTCAACAACGCGACCGGTGCCTTCACCGAATACCGCCGCGTGGCCAGGCTTAACACGCGTTATGCCGAACTTCTCATCAATCAGCATGCTTCCGCCGCGGCCGTGCGGCTTTTCCGCATCTCCATGGAGCCTGGTCTCATGAACGAGTCCCGGAGTTTCATCAAGCGCAATAAGTCTCTTTCAGGAGAAGCCAAGATCTTTGTGAAGCGCAAGGAGACCATGGACATCCTTGAGGAAGTGCATGCGCGCTCCGACGAGCAGATCGCCGCCATCACCGCCTTGGAAAAAGCTCTGGTTGGCGTGATGGATCTTTATGGGAAAATCCAGCAACCCGCGATTGAAGCCTTCGGCGTGGCAATCGGTGAAATGCTCGACATGTTCGCTACTGGCGACAATAACGCGGCCTTGCATATGTCAGGCAAAACCATGATCAATTTCGCGGCTGCCCGCGCGGCAAATTCCCGCTTCGTATTCAATCGCACGCTGGAAAACGCGGATGAGGTCATGCTGGCGATGGCGGCCGTCACCAGGGATGTGGACAAAATGGTCTCCATGTTGACTTCGTTCAGGGAGCGCGAGGTCTTTGCCAAGGCCAGGAAGGCCCACGACGAAATGATCGCCGCCACCGCCTCCATGCGCACGGCCGTGCTTAACGCCATACAGCAGAACGAGATCCTGCTGGAAATGAATAATGAAATTGAGGATCACGTCAAGGAGATCAGCGACAACGTGAAGCTCCAACAGGATGATCAGGGCGAGCGCGCTATGCGGATTAACCAGTCAGCCCAAAATTCCATGATCTCCACCGCTACCGCCGGGATAATCATCGGAGGCCTGCTGGCGTTATTCATCATCGCCGGACTGATCCGGGTTCTGCGCGGCCTGAGCCGTTTTGCCGGAGCCATTGCCGAGGGCGATTTCCAAGCCCAGCCGGTCAGCCGCGAGAAAGGAGAAATAGGCGCCCTGCTGGCGGCCATGCGGCAGATCACTTCTGTCTTGCAGTCCATTCTCAATGACTACCGGGCTCTGGGAGATAGGATCGAGGCCGGAGATCTGGATGCCCAGGGCAACCCAGCCGTGTACAAGGGAGGTTTTGCCACGCTGGTAGAAGGCACCAACATGATTTTAAGCCGTTTTCTCCTGGTGCTGGAAAATATTCCCTCCCCCGTGGTGATGCTGAACAAGAAACTCTATGCCAGCTATGTGAACGCCGTCGGCCGGAAGATCGCCGGCCAGGAGTACAAAGGCAAAACCTGCAAGCAACTCATGGAGCGTGAAGATTTCGGCAGCCCCGCTGACGCCCTTAAGCAGGCCGTGGAGAGCCTGCGGCCAGCCTCCGCCGAAACTCGGGCCCATCCGCATGGCATAGACATGGACGTCAGCTATACGGCCATTCCCATGCTCGATCATGAGGGAAAACTCGCCTCCGTGCTCCAGTTGATCACAGATCTCACCGCCATCAAGCAGACCCAGCGCGTCATCCATAATGTGGCCCAACAGGCGGCCTCCATCTCCAACCGGGTGGCCGTGGCCGCCGAAGAGCTTTCAGCCCAGGTGGAAGAGGTCTCGCGCGGGGCGGAGGTGCAGCGCGCCAGGGTGGAATCAACGGCCACGGCCATGGCGGAAATGAATTCCACGGTGATAGAGGTAGCGAAAAACGCCGGCCAGGCTTCAGAGCAGTCTGAAATGACCAAAGCCAAGGCCAACGATGGAGCCACCCTAGTGGACAAGGTGGTGCGGGCCATCAACCAGGTGAACGATGTAGCTGCGGCCCAGCAGACGAGCATGCGGGAGTTGGGAAACCAGGCGGAAAACATCGGCGGGGTGATGAACGTCATCTCCGACATCGCGGATCAGACCAACCTCCTGGCGCTGAACGCGGCCATTGAGGCGGCCCGCGCCGGCGAAGCCGGGCGCGGCTTCGCGGTGGTGGCCGACGAAGTGCGGAAACTCGCGGAAAAAACCATGTCCGCCACCCAGGAAGTAGGGGCCAACATTACGGCCATCCAACATTCCACGCGCACCAACATTGATGAGGTAAACAGGGCAGGGGAGGCCATCATTGAGGCCACGGATCTGGCCAATACCTCCGGTAAGGCCCTAGGGGAGATCGTCCATCTGGCCTTGGACAACTCTGTGATAGTTAGTTCCATCGCCGCCGCCGCGGAGGAACAGAGCGCCACCTCAGAGGAGATCAGCCGCGCCATCGAGGAAATCAACCGGATAGTCGGAGAAACCGCCGGAGGCATGGTTCAGGCGGCTGCCTCCGTGCAGGAACTTTCCCAGATGGCGCAGGAACTGAACACGGTTATGGGTGAACTGCGTTAAGCTTATTATAAGCCGTCTCAAATCCGGATCAAGCGTGACTAGGCTTCTCCCCGTATAGGCGCGGAGTAATTAATCGCGCCGAAAAGCCGATTTTGCGGTCTGCCGGATATACTTTCAGGTGGAATCCTATTGACCCCGCCCTGTCCTCTCACTTGGAGGCAGGGCTTTTAATTTGCCGTGAACTTGAACGGAAATGCGGATCCTGATAATTTTGGCCTACCCCTTTTGATATGCCAAGTTTAAGTTAGTGGAACAGGCCGTGGAAAGAAAGCGAATGTAGTAAAAGAATATTGAGGGAGGGAACAGCGGTGAGTGAAGAAAAGCGGATATCCAGCAGGCGGAAGAAGACAAGACGGATGCATGACATGTTTGGGGAGAAGCTATCTGAAGAAGAAAAACAGCGGTATGACCAAATGTTGTATATAGCACACACGGATGAGGACAGGCGAAAGGCTGAACGGCGCTCGGGCAAGGACAGGCGGGCTGAAAAAACGGAGTAGACCGTGGTAACGGGTGAAGGAGCGAGGATGGGTACCCTAAATTTGAGGTCAAAAAATGGAACCTCAAGTTGGGGCGGACGGCGTTATGCCCCGTATGTCTTCACCGAACACGGTGCGCTTAGCTGTAGTAGTTTAGACTTGATCTGACAGTTGTCTCCGTTTTGATGATTCCCTTGTCCGATTACAGGCGAAACACGCCGCAAGGCTTGAAGAGCTTCTGGACCGGCTTGACGCCGCTGTGAATATCAAGGCTATGGACTTCCCCGGTTCACCATGCCCCCGTCTCTCACCTGGAGGCGGGGGTTGTTTTTTAAAAAAAATACGGGCAATGTTGCCCATACAACGGCCAGTATTTGATACAGGTAATACAATGCCCACAACCGAGGGAAACCATGCTTCTAAATAAACATCAAATCGCCGAGCGCATGAGTACAACGCCGGACATCGCCAGAAATATATTGTCCGAACATGGTGTGAATCCCATTGACCTCGGCTGGGGGCGCGGACGCTGTTTTCGTTGGCATGCTTCGGAGGTTGATGCCGTGATACGCCAGATGCATGAGGATGCCCAGGATAAAAAACCATCTGGGGAAGCTCTCCCACCTAGCAAAAAGAAGAAAAAAGAGTGACCTTGCCCATAGGACACCGGAAAAAAATGCTGGTATTTTTGCTGGTATTTCAAAAATGCCCGCCTATTTTACACAATAAATACACTATATTATGTCATGTGTTCGGTATCGGTGCATCGCAAAACCCGCTGAGGTTCACAAAAACCTTGGCGGATTTTGATTTTCAGGGATTGCCCGTTCAAGCAAAGAACCGCGCCCTCGCCAGCCGCGTTTTTTCGGCTAATGGAAATGAAAAAAATGACCGATGACCAAGCTGATGCCTTGGACGAACGCTCCTCAGGCCTGAATAAAAACCTCGACATCGCTGCGGCCAAATGGGACGCGGAGCATGGGAAGAAGCAAACCTCGCCCTTGTGGAGCTGGTGGAGCGAACCGGCGATTGCGAATTATCTGGCGAAATTGATCTGCGGCGAAGCTTGCGACCGCGTGGCGGACCTGCCTGTACTGGGCATAAAAAAGTATTGCGCGCGGGATATACCCTTTGAACGCGCTATTTCCGTCGGGTGCGGGGCCGGCAACAAGGAAATTTCCTTATTGCAAAACGGTCTCGTCAAGCATTTCACTTTATATGACATTTCCCAAGAAGCGCTCAACAAGGTGCGCGCAAGCGCGGAAAAGGCCGGACTCACGGATGCGTTGCGCCTTGTCCGCGCGGACGCCTTCCGTGACGAACGCGGCAAATTCGATATGGTATATTGGGATAACGCCCTGCACCATATGATGGACGCGCATGCCGCACTTTCCTGGAGCAAACGGCGCCTTAAGCGCGGCGGCGCCTTGGTGGTGAATGATTTTGTCGGGCCGAGCCGTTTTCAATGGGATGAGGAATTATTGAGCATGTGTAATGAGATGGTGAGCTATTTCGGTGTGCCTCCGACATGCAAGACGGACGCGCAGGAGCTTGAAAGAATAGACCCAACGGAAGCGGCTGATTCAGGCAGGATCAAAGATGCCTTGCTGCGCTATTTCCCTGACGCCCTGTGGATCCCGCTGGGGGGAGCATTATATTTCGTCGGGTTTACCGGCAAACCTGTAAAATTTACCCCAGACTCCCTGGTGACGATGATCGGCTTAGACGCGCGCCTTAACGCGGCCGGCATGTATGTTTATGCCTTTGCCGTGGGCAAAAAGGCGTAATTCCGCCCCAAAAGGCCGTGCTTCATATCGCCTTCAGGGAGTCACACAGAGCCGTGGCCCAGTCCCTTTGGGAACTTTCCGGGTATTTTACGTCAACGACCACCACGTGCCCGGGCTGGGCGGCAAAGAGGGTGGTGGCGCAACTCTCTCCTTCTTCATGCAGGATATAGGCCGGCGTTTCTGGAGCGAAAGGCAGCCCGCGCCTTTCCGCCGGAAGCCCGCCCAGGATATTTTCCAGCAGCGTCATGGCTGGAAGCGGACGCCCGTCTGCATCCAGGCTGTGGGAGGTGGAAATACTGATGGAGCGCCGCTGGTCATCCCAGAAGAACATGCCTTCCTCGTTAAACATCCGGTGCATTTTGCCAGGCAAGGCGATGCGCCAGTTATCCTTACCCAGGGTATGCAGGATGTTGTAACGGCGGTAGCCCTGAATAGACGTCCCCCCCGCCCCGGCGGGGAAACGCTCCGCCAGCTCCCCCAGCAGTTCTTTATCCTGGGTCAGCTCCGCCATCTCAAACCACTCCGGCACCGGAAAATCCATATCCCGCCGGCCTTTCCAGGCCATGTCCAGAGATTTCAGGGCCAGATCGTAATTCACTATCTCCCTCTCAAGTTCCGGCGGCAACCAATTGATATGGCACCAGATCATATTCAGGGCGCACTTCAGGTAAAATTCCGGGCTCCGCCCCTCTTCCCACCAGATGAAAAAGGCGCGGCAAAGAAGCTCCTTGTCCTTCCGCCTGCGCAAGGCGGCGAGGAATTCCCGGTCAAAGCGCCCTGTGCTGTGGCAGATCCGCCCTTCATGCTCCTGTGGCAACATGGCGTAAGGCATGGTCAGGTTGGTGCAGACAGGCAAATCCTGCTCTGGCAGGCTAAGCAGTTCTCGGCTGTATTCCATCAGCCAGTCCAGCATGAAATTCTGCAGCCGCTTGAAATCACGGTGCGCATAATAGCCAGAGTCATCACGCAAAGTTCCGCGATCCCAACGCAGGGAGGTATATTTTTCCAGGTCCTCCATGAAGTCTAGCATAGACACATGGTAGCCAGGGCCGGTCATGGAGCTGTCCACCTCCAGCAGTAGGCGCTTTTCCCGCATATGAAAACGGGCTGGCGGATAAGCAAAAAAAGTGCTGCCCTCCAGAATATCATCGCTGCCCGTGGGTGCCGAAATAGCGTCGATGTAAATGGCCAACTCCAAGCCGGCCATGAAATGCATCAACTCTTCCCGCATTTTTTCCCTGGAGCAGGAAAAATCGCCCACACAGCTAAAAACCACCCCACGCATTCAATCCCCCTGAAAAACAGATAGCGATGCCGACAGTTTGAAATTTACTTCGGATATAACCTATTTGTTTGGTTAGACAAGAATTTTTTTACAAGGCTCACTCTTCCGTCACTTCCATAATCTGCAGATCATTACGCAACGGGTTGATTTTGCCCAGGCGGACTCTTATACGGACGCCCGGCTGGACGCGTTCGCCGAAAAGAGCACGCTGACCGCGCAGGTACAAGTCCGGCAAATCCAGGTGGATGCCCACCTGGTTGCCTATTTCGTCAATAATGGAGGCCGGCCAGTAAACCTGCCCTCCCTGACGCTTCTGCTCCTGTTGCAGGTAAACCAGTTTCCAGTATCGGGTGCGGAAACGCTGGATTTGATTTACGCTTTCCAGGCGACTGCCTACCAGGGGCAGCAGGGCGGACAGTTCCTCGCGGGTCAGGCGCGGGCGGCCTTCCGTAAGATAGTGGACAATCTGTCCCTGATTCAGGAGATCCAGATAGCGACGCAGAGGGGAGGTGAAGGAGGAATAGAGAGGCAACCCTACCGTGGCATGCGGCCTCGGTTCCACGGAGAGTTTGGCCGGCGGCAACCCATGTAGGGCGCGACTGATCTCCAAGGGCGTGCCCCACACACCGGAGTGCTCCCCGGAGGAGGCGGTTTGCACCCGATAGATCAGGGGGATACCCCGCTCGCGCCCCCATTCGGCGAGAAGCGCGTTATACAGGATCATAAACTCGCCCACCAGGGTGTGGCTGCGTCCATAATCCCGCCCTGGAGAAATCCGCACCACGACGCTTCCCTGACCATCCTTTTCCAGGCTGATCTCCTGGTCCTCCCGTTCCGTGATAATGGCCCCGTTGCTCAGGCGTTTCTGCCGCAGGATCAGGGCCAGGCGGTACAGGGTCTTTAGCCCGGCCTCTCCGTCTTCTCCGGCCACTACTTCATCCGCCAAAACCGCCTCACTCCCGGCCAGGGCGATATTGGAACGTAGACGAACCCTGGAAAGGATGGGCGCAAAATCCAGGATATTCATCCGCTCGTCTATGCGCAGGCGTAAAAGCAGGGCCGGGCGATCCTCCCCCGCTTCCAGGCTGAAAAGATCCCGGCAGATCGCCTCCGGCAGCATGCACAAGTCGCCTTCCGGCAGGTACAGACTGGAGGCACGACGCAGCACGGACTTATCCAGGGCGCTTCCAAAGGACCAGGGCAGAGCGGGGCAGGCAATGGCGATGGTCAAAGTGTAATGCCCATTTCCAGCCTTCACCCCCAAGGCGTCATCCCAGTCCCGGGTGCTGGCCGGATCAATACTGACCAGATCTTCCGGAGTTTCAGGCAAAAACGCCAGACGATCCCCTGTTTCCCGGCGCAGACGGCTGAGGCTTTCGGCATCGGCCCAATCCTCTCCCACGGCATAGCCAGCCTGATCCAACATATAGTTATGGTGTTCAGGCCGTATCCCCCAGCTTACGGCCAAGCGCAAGGGCAGATGCGGATCATCCTCCGCGGCAGAGGGCGTCTGGGCGCGTCTCTCACCCAGGCCCTTGACCAGCATCTTCCAGAGATTATCAGGGTCATGAGCCTCCGGGTCGGCGATCCTGGAGAGCAGCAGATTCCGCAAATTCTCCGCCATTTCGGGAGACGGAAGATCCTCGGCGGCAAGCGTAAGCTTCTTCCCAGCGGCTTCATGCAGCTTGCGGAAAAATTCCGCCCCGGCCCGCAGCAGCCCCTGTTGCCGCTCCTCCCTTGCCTGCCTCTCCAAACGTTGCTCCACCTGCAAAGCGGTGAAAATATCAAAAAACGGCGGAGAGAATCTAAAATGGGTCTTGCGGGCCAACAAGGCCTGTCCCAGGGCGGCCACCTGGTCCGCGTCCGGATCCGGCCAGAGAAAACCGGCCAGCCAAAACGCCTCGCCCCTGGCCTCTTCGCCCTGCACCAGTTCCCACAGAGCCTGCACATCCACCCCGGCCGCAAGCTCGCTACGCCTGGCCCGGTGCTCTTCCAGCCTGGATTGCATATCCGCCCGGCTGCTCATCTGGGCATACACCGGACCGGACCAGGGCAAAAGGCGGGAAGCGGACAGCTTAAGTTCCCGCTTATGCACCGTGTAGAGGCGCAGTTGCGCCTCCCGTTCTTCCAGTACCCAAGCCTGCAAAGGCTGATTACCCTGCATGAATTCCACCACACAGCCCGATCCGGGAAAACTCGCCAGTCCCGCCACAAAATCCCCTTTAAATCAATGCCTGAAGGATCGCTGCCCGGTGAATACCATGCCCGCCTTATGCTCATCCACGGCCTGGATGACTTCGTAATCGCGCAGGGAGCCTCCCGGCTGGGCGATGGCTGTCACTCCCTGATCCAGGGCCAGATCCACGCCGTCACGGAACGGGAAAAAACCGTCGGAGACCATGACGCTGCCCGGCAGCCCCGCCCTGGACTCCTTGGCCCTGTTCTCAATATCGGCCAGGATTTGCGCCCGCTTTTTGTCGGCGCGGGCCTGATGCCGCAACTCATAAAGTGAAAGGCCATGCTCCTCAAAGGCCAGACGATCCGCGAACTTGGAAAAGACTTTAAAAATGGTCAGTTCCACACAGCCTACCCGGTCCTGCTCCCCGGCTCCGATACCCACCGTGGCTCCGTCCTTGACGAAGACAATGGAATTGGAGATAACCCCGCTCTCCACAGCCCAGGCGAAGAGCAAATCCTCGGCTTCCCGCACGGAAGGGGGACGCGCCCGGTAAATCCGGCCGGCATGCTCAGCCTCGGCCGGCAGAAAATCCTCCACCCGGCGTATACGGTTCATAAAGGATTGCTGGAGGATCAACCCGCCATCGGCGAGGGATTTGATCTCCAGAAAGGGACGCGCGGCCAGCGCGGTCAGGTCCGCGAGACCGGGCATACGGAAAACACGCAAATTTTTACGCTTCTTCAGCAGGGCCTCGGCCCCCTCCTCATACTCCGGGGCGGCGACCACCTCGAAGTAGGCCGAAGAAATGATCGCCGCCGCCCCCTTGTCCAGGGGACGATTCAAGACCACCGTGCCGCCGAAGGCCGCGATGCGGTCGCACCAGAAGGCCTTTTCCAGAGCCACGGCTAGGCCCTTTTCGCTCCAGGCCACGCCGCAGGGGTTGTTATGCTTGAGGATTACCGCCGCCGGGCGGGCGCAAAGATATTGCAGGATGCTTATGCCGCTGTCCAAATCCGTAAGGTTGATCTTGCCCGGATGCTTGCCGGACTGGATAAAATCCGCCTCGCCCAAGGACGAGACCAGTCTCTGACCGGGGGCGCGTAACAGAGTGCCGCCTATGGCCGCTTCCCCTTGGACCAGCTCATACAGGGCAGCCGGCTGGTCCGGATTTTCCCCGTAGCGTAGCCCCCTGGATTCCCCCTCCAGCAGCCAGCTCCGCTTCCTGAAAAGGAGCGCGGTCTCCCCAAGACGCAAACGAAGATCTTCAGGGAACTCCTCTTTCAGCAGGGTATGGTATATGTTTTTTAACGACATCTCCGCCCTCCGCCTGTAACATAGCAACCTTCCGCGCTTAAAGCAAAGCTATTTGGGGAAGCTGCCTCAAATGGCCTTGCTGCTTGCGGTAAACCGCAAAGCATTATACAAAGCTGGCGGAGGCGCAAAAGATGGAAGCCGCGTTAATCAATCTGGCCAGACAGCTCAACTCGTATGACGAGGCCTCGCTGTTGAATTTATGGCGGAGCTACATGGGTAAAGTGGCACATTTCGAGCCCAGCCAGCGCTGGGAGGAGGCGGCCCTCGCGCTCTGCCTTATTCAGGCCGTGTACTGGAAAAATCAGCTTTACAATGCCGAGATGGCCGCCGGCACCCGCCGCGGCCAGGGCAAAGACGGCGTCTTGAATGAGCTTGCTCCCGAATTGCAGCCTTTCTACATGCAATACAAGCAAGAGCGCGAGTCCAGGGGCAAGGCACACGCCCCCAAAGTCAGCTCCGGAAAACGCTGTTCCGTCGTCCTGTTTGATCCTGGGGAAAAATAGCGCTCAACACGAGGAGTTCTGCCATGTCCGGCATGGTGGTGGTCGGCGTTCAATGGGGTGACGAAGGCAAGGGAAAAATTGTGGATATGTTGGCCCCGGATTTTGACGTGGTGGTCAGGTTCCAGGGCGGTAACAACGCCGGGCACACCGTGCGCGCTGGCGGGGTCAAATATGTGCTCAGCCTAATACCCTCGGGCATCGTGCATCCAAATAAAAAATGCTGTATCGGCAACGGCGTGGTGCTCGACCCTGAGGAATTCTGCCGGGAGATGGATACCCTTATCGCACAAGGGGTGCGCATCACCCCGGATAATTTGCACATCAGCCGTAAAATCCACCTGATCATGCCCTATCACAAAACCCTGGACCAGGCCAGGGAGAGCAGCTTGGGCGAAGACAAGATCGGAACCACCGGCCGCGGCATAGGCCCCTGTTACGAGGATAAAGCCGCCCGTATCGGCATCCGTCTCGGGGATCTGGAGGACCGGGACTTGCTCCGTGACAAAATCCGTGCGGCCTTAAAAGAAAAAAATGTTTTATTAACGCAGCTTTACCGGCAGCCCCCCCTAGGTCTGGAAGAAACGCTGGGAAAAATCCTCCCGGCTGCCGAGCAGCTTTGTCCTTTTCTGGCGGACGTTCCGGAGATCATCAGGCAATGTTGGCAAAAGGGCGGTCAGGCGCTATTTGAAGGGGCCCAAGGCACCCATCTGGATATTGACCACGGAACCTATCCCTTTGTGACCTCCTCCAATACCGTGGCTTCCGGCGCCGCCACGGGTAGCGGCATCGCCCCCTGGCGCCTCACCAAGATCCTCGGCATCAGCAAGGCTTACAGCACCAGGGTGGGGGCCGGCCCTTTTCCCACTGAACTCATGGATGAGAACGGCCAGCATTTGCGTGAACAGGGGGCCGAGTTCGGCACGGTAACCGGCCGACCACGGCGCTGCGGCTGGCTGGACGCGGTGATCCTGCGTAACTCCACGCGCCTTAACGGACTTACGGAAATAGCCATCACCAAACTGGATGTGCTCTCCGGTCTGCCGGAGGTAAAAATATGCACCGCCTACAACCAGCGCGGGGAAAAAATACTCTACCCGCCGGAGGAACATGACCTAGCCGCCGTCGAACCTGTATATGTCGGGATGCCGGGTTGGGCCGAGCCGCTTTCCGAGGCCAGGAGCCTGGGGGAACTCCCCGGGGCCGCCCGCGACTACCTGAAATACATCGAAGAACTCTGCGGCCTGCCGGTAAAATTTGTCTCTGTCGGCCCGGATCGGGAACAAACCATCATCAATTAGCCGGAATATGGGAAAAAAAAGTCCGGAAACAGACAAGGAAACCCTGCCTCCAGAGGCTGAAGAGCTGCAAGGCACCCTGCGCCTGGCCAGGGCTTTCGCAAGGGAGCCTCGGCGGGAGGCCTTTATGCGGACCTTGCGCTCGCTCGCCCCTACGCCGCCGACCTGTCTCCTGGTGGAAGGGGGCAACTCACGTGAACGCCGCCAGGCGGCCCTGTACTGGGCCTCCATGATCAACTGCGCCCATTCCAGCCCGGAGTCCGGGAGACCCTGCCTAAACTGTTCGTCGTGCATGCGTTTCTTATGCCTGATGCACCGGGATCTCTTGTTCCTGGACGGCGGTTCCGGCAACATCGCCATAGACGACGTGCGCGCTTTGCGCAGACTTATCTGGGAAAAACCAGGCGAGGCCTACTGGCGGGCCAACGTGCTCTATGAGGCCCAGGCTATGCTGGCTCCGGCGGCCAACGCCCTGCTCAAGGCCCTGGAAGAGCCGGGGCCGGGAAATATCTTTGTACTAACCGCCCCGCAACGGGAAAGGCTGCTGCCTACCCTAGTGTCCCGGTCCTGGACCATCACCCTGCCCTGGCCACGGGAAGGGGAGGCCGAAGACCCGCAAGACCCCCAGATCCGGGAATGGTGCGCGGCCTTGGGGAACTTTATCCAAAGCGGCCGGGGCTGGATGGAACGCGCCGGAAAAAGAGGTGCCCTGACAGAAGATTTGGCCTCCGCCGTATTGCTCCTACTGCAAAGAAACCTGATTTCGGCATTGCGCGAGCCACAGGCGAAGCGGCATCCCGCAGAGAACGCTCTCATTGCTTCCCTGGCCCGCCTGAGCGACAAAAACCTTCGGCTTTTATATGAGACTCTGGCCGAAGCCCAGGACAGTCTAAGATACAAGGTCAACACCGCCTTGGTCATGGACTGGCTGGTCACCAGAATTTTTCTGATGTTCGCCCAGGATCGCCCCCATGTCCAAAGATAAAGACTTCATGCGCATCGGCAGCAAACGCCTGTTTGTCGGCCTAATCTGCGGGGCGGCCGCAGTCTTGTGCGGCGCGCTGATCTTCGGCTGGGGGGTTCCATATGTCGGACTCGGCAACATTCATCCGGCCCTGCCGTATATCACCGGCGGGCTGCTCATCCTGATAGTGGCGATCATCGCCTGGAGCGCCATCGGTTTGGTACTGCAAATCCTCAGCGGCCGGAACATCTTCGGCGGCCAGGCCCGCGGCCTAGCCATCAAGCTCTTTCTGCCGATCAGCGAGGGTCTGGGAAGACTCCTGGGACTTAAGGCCCAAGACATCCGCCGCTCCTTCATTCAGGTGAACAACGACATGATCCTGAAGCAGCGCCGTCATTATACCCCTGACAAACTGCTGGTCCTTCTCCCTCACTGCATCCAGAACAGCCTTTGCTCCATCCGACTCAGCCTGAGCCTGGACAATTGCGAGCGTTGCGGGCGTTGCTGCCTCGGGAGCCTGCTCCAACTGGTCGAGCAATACGGCGCGCAAGTCGCCATCGCCACCGGCGGCACCATCGCTAGGCGCATTGTGGTGGATAAACATCCGGGGCTGATCCTGGCCGTGGCCTGTGAGCGGGATCTTTCCAGCGGCATTCAGGATACTTACCCTTTGCCGGTGTATGGAATTCTGAACGAACGGCCGCACGGCCCCTGCCGGGACACCCGCGTGCCCCTGGCCAGGGTGGAATTCGCCCTGCGCCGCTTCCTCAGTCCCCCCCCAGTTGACACTGACAAGGAGGCGTCCCTTCATCACTCCCCCTGATCCGCCCTGGAAGACTGCATTCTGGAATAATTCTTCAGGTACTCTATACGTGATTCCACCACCCGGTTATTGGGATAGCTATAGCGGATGGTTTCAAAAAGGCCCAGGGCGCTTTCGCGGTTACCCTGCTGTTCCAGGGCATCGGCCAGCATGAAAATGGACAGGATGCGCTTGTCGTCATCCATCTCGCCCTGCTCCAGCAGGGCGCGCAATTCCCGAATGCTTGCGTCCATATCGTCCATGATCATATATAGGTCCGCCATGTCGTACCGGCAGTCGGACTTAGCGGACTGGGTAATTTCCATTTCCATGCAGACGGTCAAAGCTCTTTTAGCCGGTTCAAATTCCAGACGGCGCATATAGATACGGGCCAGATTACGCAGACTGGCCGCCCTCTGGACCAGCGGATTTTCCGGATCCTGGGCCAGTCTCCCCCAAAGCTCCACCGCGCCGTCATAGTGGCGCGACTGCTCATACTGCTGGGCCAGCCTATCTATAATAAGGCGGCGACGCTGATCCGCCCCCGGTACCCGGTCATACTCCCGCTGGGCATATTCCTGCTGCATAGCCAGCAAAAGCTCAATGGCCGCGTTGCGGTCATAGCGCACGTTCAAAGCCAAGTCCACCAGCTCATTCCAGGCTTCCCAACGCTGGTTTCCGGCAGGATTGGCGCGCAGATAGCGCTCAAAGGACTTCTCCGCCTCCATAAAGTCGCGGTTCAGCATATGGACGCGGGCCAGGGCCAGATCATCGCCGGGTTCCCGGCGCTCTTCCAGGCAACCCCAAAGTTGGCTACAGGCCAGGATCAACAAGAGCGCGCCGAATTTACACATACGTGCCGAATCCTTGTCTCTGACCGCTTCAGCCATGTTCATCCTGATCCTGGGCATTATCGTCAATGCGGTCAAAACTGACCACATATCCACCTTCATCCAGGGACACCAAGCGCACCCCTTGGGTGGCTCGGCCCAAGTTGCTCACTTCCCTGACTGACAGACGAAGAATTTTGTTGGCCGAGGTCAGGAGCAGCAGGGCATTGTGATCCGCCACGATGGTAGCCCCAATGACCTTGCCGGTCTTGGAATTAATCTTGAAATTGATGATGCCCTTGCCGCCCCTTGACTGGATGCGGTAAAGATCCACCCCGCTACGCTTGCCGTACCCTTTGCCGGAGACCGTCATGATGGTGGATACATTATCGTCTTCACGCAAGGTCACGCAGGCGACCACCTGGTCGCCCTTACGCAGGGCGATGCCCTTGACCCCGGAGGCATTGCGCCCCATCGGTCGCACATCCCGGCAACTGAAGCGGATGGCCATGCCGCTGGCGGTGGTCAGAATCACCTGGTCCCGGTTATCCACCATCCGCACGGAGATGAGTTCGTCATCCTCGCGCAGGCCGATGGCCTGGATGCCGCCTTTACGCGCTTTAGCATAGAGCTGGGTATCTGAACGCTTAACCATGCCCTGCCTGGTGGCGAAAAAGAAGGTCTTTTCCGGGGTAAAGTCGCGCACTCCCAGAATGGTCGCCGCGCTTTCCTCTTTTTCCATGGGCAACATGTTAGCGATATGCGCCCCCCTGGCCGTGCGGCTGCCTTCCGGGATCTGATGCGCCTTGATCTGGTGCATGCGCCCCTTGTTGGTAAAAATGAGCAGAAACTGGTGGTTAGAGGTGAGCAGCATATCCTGCACAAAATCATCATCACCGGTGTGCAGGCCGGCAATGCCCTTGCCGCCGCGTTTCTGCTGGTGGTAATTGTCCAGGGTGGTGCGCTTGATGTAGCCTCGGCGCGAAAGGGTGATCACTACTTCCTCGTCCGGGATGATGTCTTCCAGTTCGATGCCTACCGGATCTTCCAGGATGATCTCGCTACGCCTAGGGGCGGCGTACCCGGCTTTAAGAGCCGCCAGCTCCTGGCGGATGACCCCGCGCAGGACGCCTTCATCCTCCAGCACGGACTTGAAATAGGTGATGCTACGGATTAGTTCCCGATATTCCTCCAGCAGTTTTTCATGCTCCAGTCCCGTAAGCTTTTGCAGACGCATATCCAGAATGGCCTGGGCCTGATCCTGGCTGAAGCCGAAACGCGCCAGGAGTTTCTCTCTGGCCTCCTGGGGTGTGCCGGAACCCCGGATCAGCGCAACCACCTCGTCAATATTGTCCAGGGCCATACGCAGCCCTTCAACAATATGCGCCCTGCCCTCGGCTTCCCCCAGGTCAAAACGGGTCCGGCGGATGATCACCTCCCGCCGGTGTTCCAGGAATATTCTTAAGGATTCCTTGAGAGTGAGCAGGCGCGGGCGCTTGTTGACCACCGCCAGCATATTGTAACCGAAAGAACTCTCCAGGGCGGTGAATTTATAGAGGCTGTTGATGACGATGTCCGGATTCACCCCGCGCCGCAAATCCAAAACCACGCGAATGCCGTTGTAGTTTGATTCATCACGCAGGTCGGTGATCCCGTCAATTTTACGCTCGTTCACCAGTTGGGCTATTTTTTTGACCAGGGAGGCTTTGTTAAGGTTATAAGGAATTTCCCTGATCACCAGAGACTCGCCGCCCTTGCGACGCGATTCCATCTCCACCCGACCCCGGATTTTGATGGAGCCGCGTCCGGTGTGAAAGGCGTCAAGGAGCCCCCTGCCAACATAGACGTAACCTCCGGTGGGAAAATCCGGCCCCTTGATCAGGGTCATCAACTCATCAATGCCGCAATCCGGGTTATCCAGTTCCAGCAGCAAGGCGTCGCAAAGCTCGCCCAGGTTGTGCGGTGGAATGTTGGTGGCCATGCCCACGGCAATGCCCGAGGAACCATTGAGCAGGAGATTGGGAACCTTGGTGGGCAAAACCGTAGGCTCCTGGATGGTGTTGGAGAAATTCGGGCGAAAATCCACAGTGTCCTTGTCAATATCCTCCAAAAATTCACCGGCCAGCCGGCTCATGCGCACCTCGGTGTAACGCATGGCCGCCGGCGGATCATCGTCAATGGAACCGAAGTTGCCCTGCCCGTCCTCTAGGGGTTCGCGCATGGCAAAATCCTGGGCCATGCGCACAATAGCATCATAAATGGCCGCATCCCCGTGCGGGTGGAATTTGCCCATGACCTCGCCCACCACGGTGGCGGACTTGGTGTAAGGCCGATTAAAGACGTTAGACATGCGCCTCTGGGCGTAAAGCACTCGTCGGTGCACCGGCTTCAGCCCATCACGTGCGTCGGGGATGGCCCGTCCGATAATCACCGAAAGTGAATACTCCAGATAAGACTGGCGCAGTTCCTGCTCTATGTTGACTTGATTTTCAGACACCGCGTGTTCTCTTTGGGGTTAAATATCCAGTTCCTGCACACTCAGGGCGTTTCTCTCGATAAAATCACGGCGCGGCCCTACCCGGTCACCCATGAGTTGTTCAAAGGCCTCCGAGGCCTCCTGGGCATCATCCACTCGGACCTGCAGCAGAATACGATTATCCGGGTCCATGGTGGTGCTCCAGAGCTGTTCAGCGTTCATCTCGCCCAGCCCCTTGTAGCGCTGAATCTCGATGCCCTTGCCGGCCTCGGCCAGGATGGCCTCGGCCAGATCGAACAGGCCGGAAACCTTGCGGCTGTCTTCACGGCGGCGAATCTCGAAGACGAACTCCCCGCATTCCTGGAGCAGGGTCCGGTAAATCTGCCATGACTGCAAGTACATCTTGGCCCTGAAGTATTCGGGCCCCAGCCGGCAGCGGCGGCCGTTACGATCTTCAAATAGCACGAAGTCCAGGTGTTCCAGGACGGTATCCTGTTCTTCAAGCTGGAAGGAATACCCGGCCCTTTCCAGCCAGGAACGCAGGGTGGAACTTTCTCCCGCCGGGGAGCCGAATATTTCAGGGACGATTTTCTCCGGGTATTCCATGAAGGACAGGAAAAGCCCGGCCGGGATGCCTGCGTGCTCTGATTCGACCCGGCGGCTTTGGAGCGATTCCAGCAGGCCTGCCAAGCGGAGGAGATCCCGCCCGGTAAAGGAGGCCAAGCGGCTTTGCACGACAATATCGCCGCTGACCCGCTCCAGGAGGTAGGCATTGAGAGAGGCTTCATCCTTGATGAATTTATGGCTCTTTTTAATCTGCACCCGGTAGAGAGGCGGCTGGGCTATATACAAGTGCCCCTGGTCAATAAGTTCCTGGTACTGACGGAAGAAAAAGGTCAGGAGCAGGGTGCGGATGTGTGCCCCATCCACGTCCGCGTCTGTCATGATGACTATTTTATGGTAACGCAGCTTGGAGAGATCAATATCGCTCTCGCCACCCACCAGGCCTACCCCGGCCCCCATGGTGGTGATCAGGTTTTTAATCTCTTCGTTGCCCAGCATTTTGTCAAAACGGGTTTTTTCCACATTCAGGATTTTGCCGCGCAAAGGCAGGATGGCCTGGTAGCGTGAATCGCGCCCTTTCTTGGCGGAACCGCCCGCTGAATCGCCCTCCACGATGAACAGCTCGGATTCCGCCGGATCCTTGCTCTGGCAGTCCGCCAGCTTACCAGGCAGGGAATTGCTGAAAAGCGCCCCTTTGCGGTGCACCAGATCCTTGGCCTTGCGCGCCGCCTCCCTGGCCTGGGCCGCTTCCATGGCCTTTTCAATGATCTGCTTTATGTCCTTGGGATTCTCCTCAAAATAGGAATTCAACTTGTCGTAAACCACGGTAGTGACAATGCCATCCACCTCGCTGTTGCCCAGCTTGGTCTTGGTCTGCCCCTCAAACTGCGGCTCGGGTATTTTCACGGAAATCACCGCAGTCAACCCCTCGCGCACATCCTCTCCAGAAAGGCTCATCTTGTACTTCTTGGATAGTTCTGGAGAGCCTTTCAGATAGCCGTTGATCGCCCTAGTTATGGCCTTGCGGAAGCCGACCAAGTGGGTTCCCCCTTCCTTGGTTCTGATGTTGTTGGCAAAGGTCAGCATGTTTTCGTTGAAGCCGGCATTATACTGCATGGAAAATTCCACCATCACGCCCTGAACTTCGCCTTCACCATAAACAATGCTATGGATGGTGAATTCACCTGCATTCAGGTTGCGCACGAATTCTTCGATGCCGCCGTCAAAGCGGAACAGGTTGTTTTCCCCGCTACGCTCGTCGTGAAATTCTATCTCCAGGCCGCGGTTGAGATAGGCCAGCTCCTCCAGCCTTTTGCCCAGTAACTCATAGGAAAAATCCATGGTCTCAAAGATCTGTTCATCCGGCAGAAAACGCACGGTGGTGCCGCGGCTTTCCGTCTCCCCCAATAAATTGACCTCCGTAACCGGTGTTCCCCTCTCATAGCGCTGGAGGTATTTCTTGTTATCCCGCAGCACGGCCACTTCCATCCATTCGGACAGGGCGTTCACACATGAAACCCCCACTCCGTGTAAGCCGCCGGAAACCTTGTAGGTGGCGTGATCAAACTTGCCGCCAGCATGCAGCTTGGTCATGACCACTTGCAGGGCGGGAACCCCTTCCTTTGGATGCAAGTCCACCGGAATACCACGGCCGTTGTCCGTAACAGAACAAGAACCATCCAAGTGCAGACGGACGCTTATTTTGCTGCAATGTCCGGCCATGGCCTCGTCGATGGAATTGTCCACCACTTCATAGACCAAATGATGCAGACCGCGGCCGTCCGTGCTTCCTATGTACATGGCTGGACGCTTGCGCACGGCAGACAATCCTTCCAGGACGGTTATGCTCTCCGCATTGTATTGGGACGATGTGCTCCCTGAATCCGTCATTGAACTTTTTCCTCTTCATAGTTGACGTGTTCGCTCACCTTCATGGGCATGATGATGACCGTATAATCGGGATCTTCCCCGCCGCTGACGGCACATGGATTCTCGGTATCCATTACCAGGTCGATCTTTTCGGAGTGGAAATGGGAAAATATTTCCAACATGGACTTGGTGGGAAAGGATATGATTTTAAGATCACCATTAAACTCCGCTTTAAGTTTTTGATTACAGGATCCTTTGTCCTGGGATTTTACCGAAACGGATAATGCCCCGGCCCCGGCGGAATTTAAATCATAATAGGTGAAAATATTGGTATCTGAATTAAATATTGAAAGCCGCTCCAAGGCATCAATTATCTCTTTGCGGTTCACGGTCAACCTAGAAGTCGACCTGCCCTTGCTTCTTTCAAGCAGGCTCAAATAATCGGGGTATTGGTAGGAAGACAGAGGGAGACTGAAAAGTTCCTTGTGATCAACATCACGGAGAAAAACACGCTTTTCGTCAAGGCTTACCTCCACTTCCTTGTTTCCGATCCATTTTTTGAGTTCCAGGAGATATTTTTTCTGGATCAAAATTCCAGAGGATGGAAGAACGGCGCGCAGATCGTCATGGGTAAAACGAATTAGCCCCATCTGGTGCGAATTGAGGCCGCAAACATCAATAAAAGAGCCTTCTCCCGGCTTAATCAGCATACAGGAAATGTTATCACCGTCACCATCAGAAATACAATAGCTCACCCGATCAATGAGTTCCTGGAAAAAATCGCCCGACCAAAGCACCGGACCGGACTTTTTATCCGGGAATTCCGCCAAGTCCTGGCGCCAGGAGGACTCAAGGATCGGTATCTTACAACTGAAGCTGCCCTGTTCCCCACCCTGATCTATGTTCAAATGCTTACTCTCGGCGTCTAGTTTAAGAGAGATGCCCCCAGTATAAGCTCGGCGGATTATTTCTACAAAATCCTTACCCTGTACCCCTACCATTCCAGGTGTCAGAACTTCGGACGGGTAACTCCCCTTGAATTCAATATTCATATCCGTGGCCATAACGTTGACCCTGTTTTCACTCGCTTGAAGCCATAACGAGCGCAAATATGGGTACCCACTGCGATTTTGGATGATATTGGCGGCTTTTTGCAAACCATCAAGCACATCCTCTTTGAAAATTCTAATATTCATAAAAATCTCCTTATTAGTGGTAGAAGAGTGGTTTGTTTTTTTGTATATAATATAAATAATATATTATATTATTTAATAATAATTTATACAATAATGTTTTTTTTATACCCTTGGTCAGGAATTTTTTCTTGTGGCCGTCCGTGTGCTCGCCTGTTGGGTGATATTTTGTTTCAGTCTTGTTACCAAATTGTGTATATCTTGATTTTTCTTACATAATATGCTTATTTTATTTAATGAGTATAAAACAGAGGTATGATTTTTTCCGTGAAAACAGTCTCCTATGAATTTAAGGTTGGCCTTAAGGAGATCCCGGCATAAAAACATGGCCAGTTGCCGTGCTAGGTTTATTTTCTTGACCCGGCTGTTTCCCAGGATTTGCTCGGGATCGATGCCAAAAAAATTCGCCACCTTTTGAATGATTTCTTCCGGGGTTAGAGGTCTTGCCCGGACGTTCACCATAAAAGCAGCGGCTTTTTTGTTAAGGTGTTTTGAAGCTGATTCCAAATCCTGATAGTTTAAGGCTAATTTCAATATATGCCGGTTATCATGAGTAATTCCAAGCTCATGCGCTTTCCGTAGCAGCCAGCGGAGGCGGATATCAAGATCCGGCATGACAAGTGCATGTATTTCAGGTTTTTTGTCTGCAAATGCCACCGAAATTTCATCAGGTTGCCGACCGGACCTCATAGCCAGAATTAGCCCTTTGGATTCTTTACCGCAGGCCGCTATTTCCGCCAGTTTGTCGGCCTCAACGTTGTCCAGAAGAACATAGCGTAAAAAGTCAGGTTTATCCAGTTTTTCCTGATTTTTCGTGCAAGGAAAGTATCCTTCTAACATATTAAAATAATAAGAGGAACTCGGAGAAATATTTTCCAGAGCCGAGTGTATGGACAGCAGAAGGCAGGTTTTGCCACAGGCTGGCGGACCATGAAAAATAAGAGGCTCGTCCAGAGAGCCCCTGGAGAAGTTTTCAGCGGCCCGGACCGCCGCCGCATTTTTGCGGTTATATAGGAAAGACCCGAGGTTCATGTTGGCCTGCCGATAGTGCTGGGGCTTTCCGCTCCAATCCCTAACTTTATACTTTGGCTGCCACCATCGCCTTATGAACTATTTTCGAGGCGGGGCGGCTTTTGCCTATATAAGCGTAAAGACAACGAATAAAAAAAATATAAAGTAAATATTGTTGGTTAAGGCATAATTTTTTTTTGCTCGCCTTCCCATTGCCCGCCGCTTGGGTTAATTATTTTTCCGGATTTTTACGGAATGACATTGCCGCTATTTATCTTTAACCATATATTTTATTATGAAAAATTCTTCAATGCTGAATTCTGTCGAGTTAAACCCCAATGCCGCTGTTGTGCTGGCGAAACGTTACTACCTTAAGGGACCTGACGGGAGCCCGGTGGAGGATGCCAAGGGTTTGTTCTGGCGGGTGTCTTTATCCATGGCCGCCGAAGAGAATAGGTACCCGGGCTCGCGTTTTAAGGCGGAAGCCTTGGCCGAAGAATTCTATCGCCTGATGACTAGTTGGAAGTTTTTGCCCAACTCCCCGACACTGATGAACGCCGGGACCGGCCTGGGGCAGCTTTCGGCCTGCTTTGTGCTACCGGTTGGAGACTCTATTGAGGAGATCTTTGACGCGGTAAAACATGCGGCGATGATTCATAAATCCGGAGGAGGCACGGGGTTTTCCTTTTCCAGGTTACGGGCCCGCGACAGTCGGGTCGGATCCACCGGCGGGGTGGCCTCTGGCCCCCTTTCATTTCTGCGCATCTTTAACACGGCCACGGAGCAGATCAAACAAGGGGGCACCAGGCGCGGGGCCAATATGGGCATTTTGCGCGTGGACCACCCGGATATCATGCATTTTATCCAGGCCAAGGAAAAAGACGGGGAATACAACAATTTCAACCTCTCGGTGGCCTTGACCGAGAGATTTATGGAATCCGTGGACCAGGGCGGGGATTACCCCCTGATCAACCCCTTATCCTTTGGCGAAAGCGGCCGGGCCAATGCCCGGGAGGTTTTCGAACTGTTGGTGCTCAAGGCTTGGCAGAGCGGCGAGCCGGGGATTATCTTCATTGATCGCATCAACCGGGATAATCCTACCCCGGAACAGGGAGATATTGAGTCCACCAATCCCTGCGGCGAACAGCCCCTGCTCCCCTTTGAGGCCTGTAATTTGGGATCTGTCAATCTCACCAAGTTTTACCAGCCGCCCCAGAACAGTGGGCATGGGAGCATAGACTGGACAGGGCTCAAGGACTGCATCCATCTGGCGATACGCTTCCTGGACAACGTGGTGGGAGCCTCGGTCTTCCCCTTGCCGCAGATTACCGAAAGAGTGCTGGCCAACCGCAAGGTCGGCCTGGGGGTCATGGGCTGGGCGGATTTGCTCTTCATGCTGCGTATCCCTTATAACAGTGAGGAAGGGATTGAGCTCGCCCAAAAGCTCATGAGCTTCATCCGCGAAGAGAGCCGCGAAGCCTCGAGGGCCTTGGCGGAGGAACGAGGCCCCTTCCCGGCCTACGAGTGTTCAGCCCTGAAAGCCATGGGATTCCCTCCCCTGCGCAACGCCACCCTGACTACCATAGCCCCCACCGGCACCCTGTCAATTTTGGCTGGATGCTCCTCGGGTATTGAGCCTCTTTTTGCCTTGAGTTTTGACCGGATGGTTATGGACGGTGAAAACCTCAAGGAAATCAATCCGGTTTTTGCCGAAGTCCTGCAAAACGATCCGGCCTTCACCCCGGAACTGTTGGAGAGGATCGTCATGGCCGGCAGCATCGTCTCTTTTGAGGAACTGCCGGTGGAAATGCGCCGGATTTTTGTGACCGCCATGGACATTGAGCCGGAGTGGCATTTGCGTATGCAGGCAGCCTTTCAGCAATACACGGACAATGCCGTTTCCAAGACAGTGAATCTGCCGGCCTCGGCCAGCGTGGAAGATGTGCGCCGGATTTATCATTTGGCTTACGATCTCGGTTGCAAGGGGGTCACGGTTTATCGAGACGGCTCACGCAGCAGCCAGGTGCTCACGGCGGGGACCGCCAAGGACCCGCTGCTGGATGTAATGCCCGAGCTGCCGCACAGCGCCGCTGTCCTCAGCCGGCCCGGACGCCTCACCGGCATCACCCAGAAGGTTAATACCGGGCACGGCACCATGTATGTCACGGTCAATGAACTTGACGGCAAACCCTTTGAGGTTTTCGCCACCATCGGCAAATCCGGATATTCCATCATGGCCAAGGCCGAAGCCATAGGGCGACTCATCTCCCTCTGTCTGCGCGGCGGTACCCCGATAAAGGATATCGCTAGGCAGATCAGGGGGATCGGCGGCGACAGCCCGGTCTTTCAGCAAGGTAAAAAGGGCAATATCCAGTCCATCCCGGACGGCATCGCCTGGGTTCTGGAGGATATGTACCCCGAATGCCGGGTGGAGAACGAACAAGGAGAAAGCCTGCACAATGTCTGCCCTGAATGCGGGCAAAACAGTTTGCGCTTCCAGGAAGGATGCCTGATCTGCATGGGCTGCGCTTTCAGCCGTTGTTCATAGGAATTTTCTGGTTCAATTCTTAGAGTTCAAGTATTACACCAAGGTTCAGAGCCAGCGTTCCAGAGGGAGACGCCCTAGGGTTTGGATGGCTTGGGCGATCTGAGGCATGGTGGTGGTGGTCGCGCCGACCTCGGCGACCACATTGCCGGCGGCGAAATTGGCCAACATGCTGGCTTCCAGCAGGCTCAGGCCGCTGGCTAGGGCTAGCGCCAGGGTGGCGATCACGGTGTCGCCGGCGCCGCTGACATCAAAGACCTTTTGGGCCACGGTTGGGATGTGCAGAACATTGTCAGGCCCCTGGAACAGAGCCAGGCCGTTGCTCCCCAGGGTGCTCAGCAGGGATCCGCAGTTATTCCGGGAAAAGATGGTCCGTCCGGCGGCCAGGATTTCCGCCGGGGTATGTGCGGGCATGCCGGCGGCGGCGGCAGTTTCCGAGGCATTGGGGGTGAGCAGGTCCAGGCCTTGATAGAGAGAAAAATTGCGGGGCTTGGGGTCCACCAGTACCAGTTTTTTTTGCGTTTTTTCCTGGCGTAGCCCTTGCAATCCGTCCATAAATTCCCGGTTGATGACTCCCTTGTCATAGTCGGAGAGCACCAGTACCGGGTAATCATTCCATATTCCGGACAGGATTTGCAGGATTTGACGGCTGGCCTCACGGGGGATAGGGGAGGCATCCTCGCGGTCCACGCGCACCACTTGCTGCCCTCGGGCCATGATCCTGGTTTTGGTGGTGGCCGGGCGTCCTGGCAGAGGGACTAGGTCCGCGGCCAAGGAGTTTTTATTTAGAATTTGCCTGAGCAGGGCACTGTTGTGTCCGTCGCCGCACGCGCTGATCAGGTGGGGCTGTCCGCCCAAGGCGAGGATGTTGCGGGCCACGTTTCCGGCTCCGCCAGGCATGAAGCGTTCTTCTTCCACCAGGACTACAGGCACCGGGGCTTCCGGCGAAATGCGCCCGGCGTCGCCCAGGAGGTATTCATCCAGGATGAGATCCCCGACGATCAGCACCTTGGAGCTCTCCAGGCAGGAAAGCCGCGCAAGGAGTTCTTCGGGCCGTGGCAGAGGTTCGTTCATTATAATGCCGTCTCCAGCCCCATTTTTTTCAACAGGGAGGCAAGCTCTTCTTTAGTGGCATAACTGATGCTTACCCGTCCGCGGTCTTCCTGCCCGCTGATTTTGACCGGCAGGCTGATTTCTTCGGCGATTCGGCTTTGTAGGCGCAGCAGGATGGCGCTTTGGGGGCGCTTCGCGGAGGCCGCCGTTCCGGTCGGAGGCGCGCCTTCAGGTTCTTCGCCGCCTTTGCGCATGGCGGCCAGTCCTTCGCTGTCGCGCACCGTTAACTGTTCACCCAGGATGCGCTCCAACAGGGCGTCCTGGCTGACCGCATCCGGTAGGGCCAGGATCGACCGGGCATGCCCGGCGCTGATCCGGTTTTCGGCCAGGGCTTTGCGGGAGTTTTCGCCAAGATTGAGCAAGCGCAGGCTATTGGCAATGGTGCTGCGCTTTTTGCCCAACATGTTGGCGATTTCGTCCTGGCTCAACTGGAATTCTTCCTTCAGACGGGCAAAGCCGAGAGCTTCTTCCAGGGGGTTGAGATTTTCCCGTTGCAGGTTTTCGGCCAGAGCCACGAACAGGGCCTCGCGGTCATCCAAATCACGCACAATGGCCGGTATTTCGGCCAGTCCGGCCAGTTGGGCGGCCCGCCAGCGTCTTTCACCGGCCACGATCTCGTAGCGGAAAGGCATACTTTCCTTGACTCCGCGTACCATGATGGGCTGCAACACTCCCTGCTGGCGGATGGATTCGGCGAGCTCCTCCAGGGTTTCCTGGTTGAAATTCTGGCGAGGCTGCTTGAGATTGGGGGTAATCTGCGCCAGAGGGAGGGGCTTGGCCAGTTCCGTGGAGGCCGCGGACTCTTTGGGGGCGAAGAGGATGTCTGTGCCGAGTCCGCGGCCGAGACGATTGGGGCTTACAGCCATGACAGTCTCCTGGTTCAGTTTTTGTTCTGTTTTGCCGGGTTGCGCATAATCAGCTCCCGGGCCAGCGAAATATATGCGTCCGCGCCTTTGGATTTAATATCGTAGCGAATGATGGACTTGCCGTGACTGGGAGCTTCTGAAAGGCGGACATTGCGCGGCACGACCGTTTCCATCAGTTTGTCCTGAAAGTGCTTACGCACCTCTGCCTTAACCTGACGGGCCAGGTTGTTGCGATTGTCATACATGGTCAGCACCACGCCGGTTATGGAAAGATCCGGGTTCAGGCGGTTTTTGATCCGCTCGGTGGTGCGTAGCAGGCTGACCAATCCTTCCAGGGCGAAAAATTCGCACTGCAGGGGGATGAGCAGTTCCTTGGCCGCGCAGAGGGAATTAATGGTAATTAGCCCTAGGGAAGGAGGGCAATCCAACAATATAAATTCGTAGTCGGCCTTTACGGTGTTAAGCACCTCAGCCAGGTAAGATTCGCGGCTGATTTCATTGATTAGCTCCAATTCCACGGCCACTAGATCCGTACTCGAAGGCAACAGGTCCATAAAAGGGGTGTAAGTGGGGTGGATGGCCTTACAAACCTCTTGGGGGGTGTAGAACACAGTATATAGGTTTTCTTTGAGGATTTGGTGTTCCAAGCCTAGGCCGCTTGTGGAATTGGCCTGGGGGTCGCAGTCCACCAGCAGGACTTTTTTTTCCATCACGGCTAGGGAGGCGGCCAAGTTTATGGCAGTGGTGGTCTTTCCCACTCCGCCTTTTTGGTTGGCAATGGCAATGATTCTGGTCACAAGTTTTTCCTTTGCCTGCGGGTTTTCCAGTACGCCGGGAAGATGAGCGGAGGCACCTGCCAGAATTTCTAAGAGAAAATTTAATAGTTGTCAACAGGTCTAGAATTTTTTGAGACGAGGCTTGAGGCCGGTTAAAACCGTTGGAACATACAGGTTTCCAGGGAAGGTGAAAGGGATTTCTCTTGTTTCACATGAAACATTTTTAAGTCTGGAATGAGGGTTGTTTCATGTGAAACATTCAGGAAATACGATAGTAATCTTTATACCAGCAGACAAAATGCATCAGGCCGACCTCGATATCAGTACTCGGGGAGAAGTGGAGATCCCGGACGCTGTCCGCGATATCCGCGCAGGTGACATAAACATCTCCTCGTTGCATAGGCAGGTATTCAATCTGGGCCTTGCGGCCCAGACAATTTTCCAGCACTGTCACAAAATATTCCAAATCAACGGCTTTGTTATTCCCTAGGTTATAGATTTTGTGCGGAACCTCGTTGGGGGAATTCGCTTGAAGGGGGCGCCACAGACAGGCCACGAGTCCCTGGATGATATCATCAATATAGGTGAAATCGCGTTGTAAACGGCCATGATTGAAGAGTTGCACCGGCTCGTCGGCCAGAATTTTTTGGGCGAAGGAAAAATAGGCCATGTCCGGCCGGCCCCAAGGGCCGTAAACAGTGAAGAAACGCAGGCCGGTGGCCGGGATACGGTACAGGTGGCTATAGGCTTGGGCCATGAGTTCATTGGCCTTTTTGCTGGCCGCGTACAGGTTCAGCGGGCTGTCCGTGCGCGCGGAAAGGCTGAGGGGGATGTAATGGCTTGCTCCATAAACGGAACTGGAAGAGGCATAGACTAGGTGTTCCACCGGATATTTCCGGCAGGCCTCCAGAAGTTCTCCAAAGCCCATGAGGTTGCTTTGCAGATAGGCCGCCGGGTTGACCAGACTGTAGCGTACCCCGGCCTGGGCGGCCAGATTGACGACATGGGTAAAGGAAGAAGAAGCAAAGAGCTGCCGCAAGGCTGGGCCATCCCTCAAATCTTGCTCCTGAAAGCGGAAATGCGGGTAGGGCTGGAGCAGGGCCAGGCGATCCTGCTTTAGGCGTGGGTCATAATAGGCGTCCAAATTGTCCAGGCCGCATACCTTATGTCCCTGCTCCAAGAGAGCCCGGCACAGGAAAAAGCCGATAAAGCCCGCAGCTCCGGTTACCAATACATGCATAAAATTCTCCTTCAGGTCTGTCTCAGGCCGGGCAGTTTGATTTTAGCCAGGGAAGAGCGCAGATAGGCAGTGGCTGCCGTGATCCGCGCGGGATCCTCTTGCAGAGCGCGCATGTCCGGCAAGAGAATCAGGAGCCGGCCGTCAATGATTTGTGCTTGATAGGGTTGCAGGCGGCTTGCGGCATAGGGGCTTAGATCCAGGGCCTTCTGCCCCAGAAGAATCAGCATGCGACCGTTCAGGAAGTGGAGGATCCGGGCGAAGATTTCGCGTTCCTGCTCTTCCGGACTAATGCCCGGCAGGTTCAGGGGGAGGAAGGCGCTGCTGCCGCGCGGAAGATCTAGGCCTCCCAGGAGCTGCTTCAAAAGTTGGCTGCGCAGGGGGTCGCCTTTTTCCAGGAGGTCCTGTCCAAGCTCGGCATAGCTCCAGACCAGCGGAGCGGGCTTAAGGCGGTTGAGAATTTGCCGCCAGAGAGCCGGGAGCCGGGTGACGAATTCGGCGTCAGGACTTGTGGGTGCCGGAGGTGCTTCTTCTTTGGGCAGATCTGGTAGCCTCGTGGGCAAATCGGACTGTAGGGCGTCATGGCCAGCGCAAGCGATGGACACATCGCAATGGAGCCAAGTCAGGCCCAAGTCGTGCCAGGCCCGCAGATCCGGCGAGAGGGCTAGAGTGACGACAGGCAATCCAGGATCCTCCAGGCCAGATCTCCCTTGGGCAGAGTGGGGAGACGCAGCAACCCGCCGTTATGGTCAAGGATCAGCGCTGTGTTATTGGGGGAGGCGAAAGCGCAGTCTTCACCCCCGACCAAGTTGGCTACCAGCAGGTCGGCGTTTTTGGTCTGGAGCTTGCAGTGGGCGTTTTTTTCCAGGTTTTCGCTCTCGGCGGCAAAGGCGATGATGCGCTGCCCCGCTTTTTTGCTACGCGCTAGGGTAGCCAGGATGTCCGGGTTGGGCTGGAAGGACAGGTTAAAACCCTTGGTGGAGGAGGTTTTTTTGAATTTTTCCGCGCCGAAGGGGATAGGGGCGAAGTCGGCCACGGCCGCGGTAAAGATGCCCAGGTGCATGTCCGGCCAGAGTTCTTCGGCTGTCCGCAGCATCTCCTGGGCGGTGGGAGTTTCCCGGGTTTGGATCTGGGGAGGCAGCCAAGGGGCAACCGGCCCGCGTAGCGCCTGCACATCCGCCCCGCGCAGCCAAGCTGCGACAGCCAGGGACGCTCCCATCAGGCCGCTGGAATGGTTACTCCAGAAGCGTACGCAATCCCATGGTTCCCTAGTGGGGCCCAAGGTAATCAAGACCCGCTGCCCGGCCAAATCCTGCGGACTCAGGGAGCGCAAGGCGTACAGACAGATGATTCGCAGGTCCGGAAAACGCCCTTCTCCCTCCTCGCCGCAGGCCACAGGACCTGTTTCCGGGGCGATAACCAGGTGTCCGCGCCTCTCCAGCGCGGCGATGTTGTCCTTGGTAGCTTGGTTGTTCCACATCCTGGGATTCATGGCCGGGGCCAGAAGCAAGGAGCCGGGCCAGGCTAGGGCCTGCCCAGCGAGCATTTCATCCGCCAGGCCGCAGGCCAGCCGGGCCAGAGTGGTGGCGCTGACCGGAGCGACGAGAAAAGCTTCGGCCTCCAGGCCGGGCCGGAGATGCCCGAAGGGGTCTCCCGTCCGCCCCTCACCGAACATGGAGCCGTAAACCCGCTCCGCGCCTAGGGATTGGAAGGACAAGGGGGTGACAAAACGTGTGGCCGCCTCTGTCATGGTGACCGTGACGCGAAGTTCGACCTTGCAAAAAGCCCGCAGCAGATCCAGGGCCTTATAGGCGGCCACGGATCCGCAGACGCCCAGATGAATGCGTTTGCCCGCAAATGGGGCTTGGGGGAAGTGCTTTTCCATTATTCTTCTGCCGGGTTTAGATTGATAACCAGCGGAGGAGCGGGGTGGAAGGGGGCCTCCGCGCTGACATAAATCCGCAACTCCGTGGTCAGCGCGGCATCGGTGATATGCAGCGCGACGTAGCGGTTCGCTTTTTGAAACAGCAAAAGGAAGCTGTTTGCGCCTTGGGCCAGACCGCGGGCAATCCAGCCGGTTTGCCCTAAATAATTGCGCAGCGTCCGCACTAGGGAGTCTGCTTCCACCCTGCCGCGGAAGGCTTGCATCCCGGTCTTCAGTTTGCCACTTTCGCTCGCGCTGGTTTCCATACAGGTATTCATCTCCCTGGGCAGAGGAATATCCCCAAAGACGCCGAAAAAGTACGCATTCTCCCCCGTGTCATAATCCTGCCCGGTAGCGCATCCGCAAATCAGGAGCAAAAGCGTAAGAAGGAGGAGGGCCGGGAAGGGCATACAGACCTCGTCAAAAGAAATTCTTGGTAAAAACCAGCACAATCATGGCGCACAGCCCGGCCAGAACGTCGTCCAGCATGATGCCGAAGCCGCCAGGCAGCCAGTCTTCGGAAGCGCGGATGGGCCAAGGCTTGAGAATATCAAAAAAACGGAAGAAGATCAGGGCCAGTCCTAGTTCCCACCAGCGCAGATCACTATACGGCAGGATAGTCAGCCACTGGCCGAGTACTTCATCCAAAACCAATTCCCCGGGGTCTTTTTTAGTCAGCAGTTTTTCCGCCCGGCTACAGGCCAGACTGCCCAAAACGAAGAGCAGGCCCAGGCAGAGTATCTTCCAGGGCAGGGATAGCGGCAAAAAAATGAAAGGGGCCAGGATGATGGCCACTATCGACCCCATGGTTCCGGGAGCCCAAGGGCTGAGTCCGGCCGGCTCCACCCTGCAGAAGGCCAGGAGCAGACGGTCTTTCCAGGCGTTCACGGCCGCTCCGGCAGGGAACAGATATTCGGAATCACGATCCGGCGTTCACGGAACATGTATGCCTCCCATGGGCGCATTTTTTGGGGCGTCCGGCGATTAATCCGCAACATAGTTCAAGAACAGATTTTTTTCAATGGCTTGCTAGCCGGGCTTCAGTTCGCTGGCGGATCAAATGTTTTTATTAAAGCGTTAAGAAATTTTTAATAAGTGATTTAACATTTGGCGCGGCAATAATTAAAGGGTACCGGCGGTGCAAGGTTACTGCCGGCTTTCCAGGAAATACAGCGATTCCGGTTCCAGGGCCAGCAGCCGTTCTCGTCCGAGTTTTTCGGGGTGGAAGGCGCAGCGGCGTAAAGGCAGGTGGTGTATGGCTTTTTGGCTGATAGTACAGTCGAAGAGGGTGATGCCCTGACGTTGGAATTCCCGTCCGGTGCTCCAATGGGAGATCAGCAGGGTCTCCGGAGCGATAAAACGGTGAAAGCGCAGGAGCAGGCAGCGCCGGGAGCTGAGACCGCTGGAAATGGAACTAAGCAGTCCGCCCGGCAGCCAGAGGCGCAGGAGCTGTCGGAGATCTTCTCCGCTCCAGGGGAGCCCCGTTCCCGTGCCTTCAAATACCGTGGATCGATACAGATCCTCCTCCCGCAAATCTTCCAGGTAGACGGGCTGCGGGCTTTGCAATTCCAGCCATTGGGCTAAGCCTTTTTGCGAGAGATCCCCTATTGGGGAGGATGATCGGAGGGGAAGCTTCCCCACCCGCAGAGCCAGTGCTCCATCCCGGCAAAAGCGCCCCAGAAGATAATCCACCAACCAATAAGAATCCGTGCGGTTCTGCAACAGGGAGCGCCATAAAAGCGGCCGGGCGGAAAGTTCCAGCAAAGCGCTGCCAAGAATGTCCCGTCCCTGGTGCAACTGGAGTCCGCGGGTCAGGCGCAGGGCGTTAATCAGGGCGTAGATGGCGCAGAAATAATCAAGCTGACCTTGATAATAAGGTTTTAGGTTCATAAATTTGGCCTTATACTGGACAAAGTCATCTTTGCATAGTATGTAGAAAGACAAAACCAGCATATCCGGATGTATTGATATAATAATTCGCCAAACATAAAGGAGCTGACATGATTCCGGCCAAGGGCAGGTATTACTTTACTTCCGAGTCTGTTACCGAGGGACACCCGGACAAGGTGGCCGACCAAATTTCCGATGCCGTGCTGGACGCGTTGTTGGAGCAGGATCCCGAAGCCCGTGTGGCCTGTGAAAGCCTGGTTACCACCGGCATGGTATTCATCGCCGGGGAGATTAGCACCGCGGCCTATGCCGACCTGTCGGAGATCGTCCGCCGGACGATCCGGGAAATAGGCTATTCCAGCTCGGACATGGGCTTTGACTGGCAGACCTGCGCGGTGATGTCCTCTATTGACAAACAATCCCCGGACATTGCCCAGGGGGTGAAGCGCGCGAGCCCGGAAAGTCAGGGGGCCGGGGATCAGGGGATGATGTTCGGCTTTGCCAGTGATGAAACCCCCACACTCATGCCGGCGCCGATTTTCTGGGCTCATCGCCTTTCTCATAAACTTACCGAGGTGCGCAAGCAGGGGTGCATTCCTTACTTGCGGCCTGACGGCAAAACCCAGATTTCTTTTGAATATGTGGATGGGAAACCGGCGCGGGTAAACAATGTGGTGGTTTCCAGCCAGCATTCCCCGGAAGCCGCCCAGGAACAGATTATCGCGGATATTACCCGGCAGGTGATCATCCCCACCTTGCCCCCGGAGATCTTTGATCCTCATAATTGCCAGATCATGATCAATACCACCGGGCGTTTTGTGGTGGGAGGCCCTATGGGCGACTGCGGGCTTACCGGCCGCAAAATTATCCAGGATACCTATGGGGGCATGGGCGCTCACGGTGGTGGAGCTTTTTCCGGCAAAGATCCTTCCAAGGTGGATCGTTCCGCCGCCTACATGGGGCGCTATATCGCCAAAAATGTGGTCGCCGCCGGGTTGGCCCCCAAGTGTGAAGTGCAGATCGCCTACTGTATCGGTGTGGCCGAACCGGTTTCCGTGCTTTGCTCCTCTTTGGGGACTTCCTCCATCAGCGACGAACTGCTCACCAAGGCGGTGCGCAAGGTCTTTGATCTGCGGCCCTATCACATTATCAAACACCTGCAACTCAAACGCCCAATCTATAAAAAAGCCTCCTGCTACGGACACTTTGGCCGGGAATTGCCGGAATTTACTTGGGAAAAAACCGACGCCACCGAGGACCTGCGCCGCGCGGTTAAGGGCTGAAATCCGCCCGAACGGGGGGCTCCCGTTCGGGCGGATTTCAGGGATTGGCAGCGCCTCCAGTCAAACCTAGGCTCTGCCAAGGCTTGCTTTTTGTCAGGTTTGTTTATATAAATGAACATGATCACGGAAAAAACCCTTAAAAAATTGCAAATACTGGGCGCATCCGCCAAATATGACGTCTCTTGCGCCTCCAGCGGAGTCCGCCGGGAAGGATGGCCGGGGAGCCTGGGGAGCGTTTCCTCCTGGGGGGTGTGCCACTCCTTTGCCGATGACGGGCGCTGCATTTCGCTGCTCAAGGTGCTGCTCAGCAACTATTGCCGCTATGACTGCGCCTACTGTCTCAACCGGGCCGGCAACGATCTGCCCAGAGCAGTCTTCAATCCCGAGGAACTGGCCGGGCTGACCATGGAATTTTACCGGCGTAATTACATCGAGGGCCTATTTTTGAGTTCGGGCGTATATCGTAGCCCTGACGACACCATGGAAGGGATCGTCCGCACCTTGCGTCTCCTGCGCGGCAAATACCGTTTTACCGGATACATCCATGCCAAATGCATACCAGGCGCCAGCCCGGAACTCGTTTTACAGGCTGGGAGCCTGGCCGACCGCTTGAGTGTGAATGTGGAAATCCCTTCGGCCGTAAACCTGAAAAAGCTGGCCCCGGATAAGGATCATCAGAGCATATATGCGCCCATGCGCCTGATCCGCGATAAACTGGCGGAAAGTCCGGCCGGCCGCGGTCCGGCCTTTGCCCCGGCCGGACAAAGCACCCAGTTGATCATCGGCGCCAGCAACGAAAACGATCAGGATGTTCTGCGCCTCTCTTCCCTGCTCTATCAGCGTGCCGGGCTTAAAAGGGTCTATTATTCCGGCTTTATCCCGGTGAATGCCTATGATTCACGTCTGCCCGCCCTCAGTGAGCCGCCCTTGCGCCGTGAGCGCCGGCTCTACCAGGCGGACTGGCTTATGCGTTTTTATCACTTCCAGGTCGGCGAAATTGTTGATGACCCTCACCCGCAATTGGATTTGGACCTGGACCCCAAAAGCGCCTGGGCCTTGCGCCACCCGGAATTTTTTCCCCTTAACCCCAACCGGGCGTCCTACCGGGAACTCCTGCGCGTCCCGGGCCTGGGGCCGGAATCGGCCAAGCGCATCCTCGCCGCCCGCCGCTGCCGCAAACTTCACCCGGAACACCTCGCCAAATTGGGCGTTGTGATGAAAAGAGCCCGTTTTTTCCTGGAAGAGAGCCACTCCACCGATATTCACAGCCTCGGCCCGGACAAAGTCCGCTCCTTGCTTTTGGGAGAAGAAAGCGGGGCTGCCGCCCCAAATCCAGCTTGGGGGCGTGCCCTCCAAGCCCCATTAATGGGTTTCCAAAGGGCCTGAGTCCCGTTGGCGGAGGAGCCAGGGGAGCGGAGCCTGCCCAAGGATGCCGCCTATGGTGATTTTTATTTACGATCAGACTTTTGAAGGCTTGTTGAGCGCGATTTACGACGCCTATATTCTGAAACGTTTTCCGGATCATTTGCGCGGTTCGGGCGAGTTGGCGGCCCTGGCCGCGCCGGGGGCGCACCAGGTGGAGACGCGTCCGGACAAGGTTGAGCGGGTATTCAGATCCTTGTGCCGCAAGCTGACGCGCCAGGGATTGCAACAGATCCTTATGGCCTGGCTTTCGGAAGAGACAGGGAGCGAGGATCTGCTTTTTCGCTATCTGCACAAGGCTCTGGACAGCGGCGGGCGGACGGAGAAGGATCTGGGGGATCCAGATGTGCTGGCGGTCTGGCGTCTGGCCCGCAAGATTGGCCGTGAGGCGGAGCGTTACGCCGGTTTTGTGCGCTTTCAGAAAACCGGGCAAGGGGTCTATTTCGCGGTGATTGAGCCAAGGCATAACCTGTTGCCGCTGCTGAAGAGGCACTTCGCGGGGCGTCTGGCGGGACAGGCATGGGCCATCTATGATACCGTTCGGCATTACGGCGTATTTTGGGATAAAAGCGGTTTCAGGGATTTTACCGTGGATGAGGCTCTGCTGTGTGACGGAGGTCTGCGTCCGGATTTGCTGGAGGAAGGCGAAAGGTTTTTGCAGCGGCTATGGCAAAGTTATTTCGCGGCCTGCGCTGTGCGCGAACGCCTGAATCAGCGCCAACAGCAGCGGTGCATGCCTCGGAAATATTGGAAGTATTTATCGGAGAAACAGCCGGTCCGGCCCTGGACGGACCTATGAGGTTTTTTCGGGCTGGGCCTGGATGGCGGTGATGGCCACGGTGTTGATGATATCGGCCACGTTGGCCCCTCGGGACAGGTCATTGACCGGTTTTTTCAAACCTTGGAGCACTGGGCCGATGGCCACGGCGTTGGCGGCCCGTTGCACGGCTTTATAGGTGTTGTTTCCGGTATTGAGGTCCGGGAAGATAAATATCGTGGCCCGGCCGGCGACCTGACTGTCCGGCATTTTGGTGCTGGCCACCTTGGGATCAATGGCCGCGTCATACTGGAGCGGCCCTTCCAGCAGAAGGTCAGGGGCCAGTTGCTTGGCTAGGGCCGTGGCCGTGATCACCTTGTCCACATCTTCTCCCTTGCCGGAACTGCCGGTAGAATAGGAGAGCATGGCCACCCGCGGTTCAATGCCGAACATGGCAGCGGTCCTCGCGGCATCCACCGCGATATGGGCCAGTTCCTGGGGAGTGGGGTTGGGAATGACGGCGCAGTCGCCGAAGGCCAGCACCCGGTCTTGGAGGCACATGAAGAAGACCGAGGACACCGTGGCTCCTGCGGTTTTGGTGCGGATAATCTCAAAGGCCGGACGGACGGTATGGGCGGTGGTGTTGGCCGCGCCGGAAACCATGCCGTCGGCCTGGCCTTTCTGCACCATCATGGTTCCGAAGTAAGTCGGGTCCAGGATGATATCCCGGGCTTGTTCGTAGGTCAGTCCCTTGTGTTTGCGCATTTCGTGGTAGGAGCGCACATAGTCTTCCAACTGTGAAAAATAGGCCGGGTTGACGACTTGGGCTGGCCCTAGGTCCAGACCCAGCCGGCGTTCTTCCAGGCTGATCATTTCGTGGTCGCCCAGGATGATCAGGTCCGCCACTCCACGGCGTAACAAGGCGTCGGCGGCCTGCAGGATGCGTTCATCCTGCCCCTCGGGGAGCACGATACGCATTTTTTGTTGCCGGGCCTTTTCCAGCAGGTTGTATTCGAACATCCTGGGGGTAATGCGGGTGGACTTGAGATCCACAAAACGCCTGGCCAGTTCCGCGCTGTTCACATGTTGTTCAAAGTGCCCGATGGCGGAGTGGATCTTGCGTTGGTCAGAGGGGTCTATTTTGTTACGGGTTTTGGTGATGGCGTTGGCGATCTGAAAGGTGTGCCCTTTGGCGGCCACGATGGGGACACAGGCGCCGGTCCAGTGTTCTAGCAGGAGCTTCATGCTCTCATGCAGGGGAATGTCGCCGCTGAGCACAATGCCGGATATTTTCGGAAAAGCCGAGGATTGCAGGGAACTCAGGCAGGCCAGCACAATATCCTCCCGGTCGCCCGGAGTGATCACCAGGCAATCCGGTTTGAGGCGATGCAGAAAATTGCCCACCTGCATGGCCGCCACTAGGAATACTTCGACCAGGTTATCCAGGTGTTTGCTCCCGTAGACTACCAGCCCGTCAAGGCTCCGGCGTATATCTTCCATCGTGGGTGCCCCAAGGCGCGTTTCTTCCGGCAAAATGCAGAAAAGCGGCGGATGGGGGTATGTCCGGCTACGCAGGGAGGCCAGGATCCGGTCCTGTTCCTCCGGGGTGATGTCGGTGCGGTTAATCAGGCAAAGGGGCACATCCAGCCCTTTTTCATGGATAAGGTGCAGAAGCGAGCGGGTGGATTCCAGGATCTCATCGGCCTGCTTGTCAACGCCTCTGACTACCAGGGCCATGGGACAGCTTAACTGCGCGGCAATCTCCATGTTCAGCTCGAATTCAATGGCGGAATCCCGGCTCAAAAGGTCAGCGCCCTCACACAGAACAAAATCGTATCTTTTTTCCAATTGTTTGAATTTGTTAAAGATAGTTTCCAAAACCAGGGTGCGTTGCCCGGCGTTGATCAGTTCCTGGGCCTCTTCCAGGGTGTAGGCGTAGCAATCTTCGTAGGGGATATCCAGGTTGAAATGCCGCCTGAGCAGGTTAATGTCATGATCCTCCCCTTGCGTCTGGGGACCGATGATCGGCCTGAAGATGGCCACCTGCCGCAAATTTTTCATCAGTAGCTGCATAATGCCCAGCATGACCACCGATTTGCCGCTTTGGCTTTCCGCAGCGGCAACATATACGCTCTTTCCCATTTTAGGCTTCCTCCATCTTTCAGCGGAGTAATTGTACACAGGGCGCAGCATACGCGATTTTTTAAAGAATGAGAACATGATTCAGAGCTAGCATGGGTGTCTAGACAAGGTTTACGTCAGGAACGGGCGCGTCATTCATTTATGTCTCCAAAATCGTCATCGCTCACAGTTTCCCAGGCAAAGCCCGGGTCGTCTTTGCCCATGGCGTCCGGAGACGGCAAATGGCCGGTTCGGCCTTTTCCCGGGTTCAGCCTCTGGGCCAGCCAAGTGTGGCGAAAGCGGGTTTTGTTGTTGCGCACGGCCATGTGGACAGCCTTTGGCGATCCCACTAGGACGACCAACTGCTTGCCGCGGGTGACCGCGGTGTAGAGCAGGTTGCGTTGCAGGAGCATATAGTGCTGGGTGAGTAGCGGGATGACCACCGCCGGATATTCCGACCCCTGCGACTTATGGACGGAGATGGCATAGGCCGGGACCAGATCGTCCAATTCCTCCTGGGTGTAAAAGACGTTTTTGCTTTCATCGAAGCGGACGGTCAGGCTGTTTTCTTCGGGATCAATTAGGCAGACGCGGCCGATATCCCCGTTATACACGTCTTTTTCGTAATTATTACGAATCTGCATGACCTTGTCGTCCAGGCAGAAGCGGCGTTCCCCCCGGCGCAGACAGATGGTCTGCGGGTTCAGGGCTTTTTGCAGGCGGGCGTTCAAGGCTGCGGCCCCGGCGCTGCCCTTGTGCATGGGGCTGAGTACCTGGATCTCGTTTACCGGGTGCAAGCTGAAGCGGCGTGGAATATGTCTACATACCAGGTCTTCGATCAGCTCGGCGCATTTCTCCGGGTCTTCCTGGCGGAGGAAGTAAAAATCGCTCAGGCTCCCGTCCTCGGGGTGGGGGAAAGGGGCTATTCCCTGGTTGATACGGTGGGCGTTGAGAATTATGGCGCTGGCCGCGGCCTGGCGGAAGATCTCGGTCAGTTCGGTCACCGGCGTGATTTCCGCGTCCATGATGTCGCGCAGCACGTTGCCCGCGCCCACCGAGGGGAGCTGGTTCACGTCCCCCACCAGGATGACCGTGGCTCCCAGGGGCACGGCCCGGAGCAGGTGGAACATCAGGATGGAATCCAGCATGGAGGCCTCGTCCACCACCAGCAGGCCGCAGGCCAGGGGGTGGTGTTCATTGCGGAGAAAACCTTCCTCCGCCGGGCTGTACTCCAGGAGGCGGTGGATGGTTTTGGCTTCGCGGCCGCTGGTTTCGGCCATGCGCTTGGCGGCCCGGCCGGTGGGGGCGGCCAGGACAACGTGACTTTTGTTGCGTTCAAAGACCCGGATGATAGCGTTGATTACCGTGGTTTTACCTGTTCCCGGCCCGCCGGTGATGATCATGATCTTGGCGCGCAGGCTGGAGCGTACGGCCTCCACCTGTTCTTGTCCTAGTTCCACCGGGCTTTGGGAACAGGCGTAATTCACGCAGTCCCGCTCATCGGGAAAGCTGTCTGTCCTGGGCGAATGCAAAATTTTGTGTAGGTAGCGGGCAATGCCCTGTTCACAGTGGTAACTGGCGGTCAGGTATACGGCCCGGTGCAGTAAATTGTCCCTGGCGTCGTATAGATCTTCCAGAACCACCCGATTCGTGCGCCAGAGCCGATTCACGGACTCGCGGGCGGATGTTTCGTCCAGGTCCAGGGTTTCGGTGCTCTGCTTCAGCAATTCATCCAGGGGGTAATAAACGTGTCCTTCCTTGTGCAGGCCGCGTAGGGTATAGAGCACTCCGGCCTCGGCCCGCAGGGGGCTGTTATGGGGCACCCCCAGTTTGCGGGCCAGCAGATCGGCGGTGGCAAAGCCGATGCCGGGTATATCCATGGCTAGGCGGTAGGGATTTTCCCGCACCACCTCTATGGAGGCGGGGCCGTAATGTCGGAAGATGCGCACGGAATATGAGGTGGAAATGTCATGGGGCTGCAGGAACATGATCAAGGAACGGATGCTTTTGTGCGCCTCCATGGAGGCGCTGATGGCCTGCACGGTCTTGAGTGTGATGCCCCGGATCTCGGCCAGGCGTTCCGGCTCTTCTTCCATAACGCGCAGGGAGTCTTCGCCGAAACGTTCCACAATGCGTTTGGCCGTGGCCTGGCGGATGCCCTTAATCAGGCCGGAGCCGAGGTAATGCCGGATGCCTTCGGTGGTGGAAGGGAGCAGGGTTTCATAAAACTTAAATTGGAATTGTCGGCCGAAACGGTGATGTTCGCCCCATGAACCGCGTAGCGCGAGTCCGACTCCGGCCTGGGGGGCGGGCATTACGCCGACGGCCGTGGCCGGGTCTTCCTTTCCGCGCGTTCGGATCCGTAGAATGCTGTAGCCGTTTTCCGGATTGTGAAAGACCACCCGCTCCAGGGTTCCCGTAAGCACGTCCGGCGCTTGGTTTTCCATAAATTCGGCCAAGGGCGCGATTTTGCCGGCTTTGGGCATCTCTCAGTGCCCGATTTTATATTTGTTTAGTTTATATTGCAGGAGGCTTTTGGAGATGCCCAAGGACTCGGCGGCCTTGACCTGCACGAAGTCGGCCCGGATTAAGGCGCGGCGCACCATGACCGCTTCCAGGCGATCCATGGTTTCGGCCAAATCCAGGGTAGGGGGCAGGAGGTCGGCCACGCTTTTGAACTGGGTTTCCTCGTCCAGGATTTCCGGAGGCAGAGCCTCGGCATCGATGATCTCACCGGGCTGCATGACCAGGCAGCGTTCCACCATGTTTTCCAGTTGACGGATATTTCCCGGCCATTCATAACCCATGAGGTAATTCAGGGCGGCGGGGCTGAACACTTTGGTCTGCATTTGGTTTTCGGCGGCGATCTTCTCTACGAAGTGGCGGATGAGCAAGGGGATATCCTCCCGGCGTTCACGCAGGGCGGGCAGGTGGATATGCACGACGTTCAGGCGGTAGTAAAGATCCTCGCGGAAGTTTTTGTTTTCCGCCTCCTTGAGCAAATCCTTGTTGCTGGCGGCCACGATACGTATGTCCACGGCAATTTCCTCGCTGCCGCCCACCCGTTCAAGCCTGCGCTCTTGCAATACTCGCAGGAGCTTGACCTGGAGGTCCGGCGAGAGTTCGCCGATTTCGTCCAGAAAGAGCGTGCCGCCGTGGGCCAGTTCGAAGCGTCCGCGGCGCATGGCTACCGCGCCGGTGAAAGATCCTTTTTCATGGCCGAAAAGCTCGCTTTCCAGAAGGCTGGGGTTCAGGGCCATGCAGTTTACGCTGATGAAGGGGCCGCCCTGGCGCGGCGAACCCAGGTGGATGGCTCTGGCGATGAGCTCTTTGCCGGTGCCGCTTTCTCCGGTGAGCAGCACATTGCTCCGGCTGGGAGCGGCCCGATCCACCAGGGCGAAGACCTCCTGGATGCCCTTGCTCTTGCCGATGATGATCTGTTGCGGGTCAAAGCGTTCCCGCATATTTTCATAAAGCAGGCGGTAACGCAGATGCGCCCTGGCCAGACTGACCGCGTTCTGTACCGAGAGCAGCAGTTCATCGTTGGCAAAAGGCTTTGTGATATAGTCAAAGGCTCCGAGTTTCATGACCTCCACCGCGCTTTCAATGCTGCCGAAGGCGGTCATTACCAGCACCGGCAGATGCGGGAAGTTTTTTTTCACCCTAGAGAGCACTTCCAGGCCGGAAAGCCGTGGCATTTTCATATCCGTGATCAGGACATCCACCTCTGATTCCTCCAGGAAAGCCAGGGTGTTTTCCGGATCATTCAGCCCGGTGGTCTTGTAGCCCGCGTCCTCCAGGATGGCTCGCAAGACCAGCAGGTAGTTGCGTTCGTCATCCAAAATCAGTATATGCGCCTGTTCGCCCATAAGATCACTCGGCTACGGGGAAAAAGATTGTTACCAAGGCGCCGCCGTAATCGGTATTGTCTAGTTCCAGGCGGCCGTGGTGGCTTTTGATGATGCTTTCCACCAGGGTCAGTCCCAGGCCGGAGCCGCCGGTCTTGGTGGTGAAAAATGGTTCCAGGTAGCTGCGGCGATCCTGCAGGGCAAAGCCCGGCCCGTTATCCTGGATGCGCAGGCGGATTTCTTTGTCCGTCCGTCCCGCTTCCATGCGGATCTCTCCGTTCGTCCGTCCTTCCAAGGCCTGGATGGAGTTGCTGAGCAGGTTGTAGACGGCCCGGTAGAGCAGATCTTTGTCGCCCAAGGTCAGCAGAAGACTTTTTTCCGGGGGAAGCCAGCTTAAACGGATGCCCCTGCGTTCAAATTCAGAGCGCATGAAGGCCGCAGCCTGATCCATCACTTCGCCCAAATCCACGCTTTCCTGGCGTGGGGCGCGGGGACTCGCGTAATCCAGAAAATCATTCATGGTCTTGGAGAGCCGCAGGCTCTCATCGTGAATGGCTTGCAGGATGTCCGGACTGAGGGAACCGGGATTTTTTTCCTCTTCGTTCCGCACCCTGCGCAGGAGCAGTTCGGCGCTGGAACGGATGATGCCCAGAGGGTTGCGGATTTCATGGGCGATGCCGGCCATGACCCGTCCCATGCCGGCCAGTTTTTCGTTTTGGTGCAGCCTGGTCTGCAAGCGGTCCCTTTCTTCAGCCCTGGCGGCCAAGGCCTGTTCGGCCCGGCGCAGGAAAGCGAAGAGCAGGGAGAAGATAAGCCCACAGGAAACCAGGGTGATGCCGATGATGCTCCATTGGAACCCCCGCACGCTCAATAGGTCATTGGTGATGTCCTGCCGGAATTCCAGCACGCCCAGCACCGGCATGGAAGAATCTGCGGCCGTGCCGGGGGCCAGGCGGCTTTCCGCCCGCAAGGAATGGGTGGCGCGCAGGATGATATCCCCTTCTTCCAGGTTGGGATTAAAGAAAACCTGCCAGGGCCGGACTTTTATATCCAGATTGAAGAGCGTATTCGCGCCGCCCATGGCCAGATGCACCGCCGGCGAAGCCAGGCCGGCGCGTCCCGTGAGGTTTTCATTGGTGGAATAGGCGATCAGTCCGCTTTGGTCAAAGATGTTCAGTTCCAGCACATTCAGTCCGTGAATGGCCTGTTCGACAAGCTGGTCCAAGCGTTCGTGTTGCTCCTGCCGGCTCAAATCCACCTGTCCGAAGCCGACCAGGGTGGGCATGATAAAGCGGCGGTAAATTTGGTGGTTGAGATTTTCCGCCAGCAGGGAGGCAAAGGCATATTGTTTGGAGAGGATGAAACCGCGGGCGCGATCTCCGATTATGACGGAGAGAAAGATCGCCAGACCGAAGATCAGCAGCAGAAAAACCCAGGGCAGATAGCGAAAAAGCGTCTTGGGACGATCCAGGACCGCGTTTTTTATAAGCTCCGGGGGATCCCCGGACACGACCAGGACATCCTGATCTGCGTCCTGGGCGCGAAGGGGCATGGCCCGTCCCACGTGCTCAGAACTCCTGAATTTCGTCGGGAGCGGCTAAAAACTCCCGCAGGTCATGTTCTTCCTTGGTATATCCGGACGCGCCCAAGCGGGCGTTAGCAAGGCGTTTGCCGTATTCCACCGCCGGCTGATCCAGGGGGTTGATGCCCAGCAGCCAGCCGGTGAACAGGGTGGCTAGTTCCAGGAGGGCCATAAGCCGTCCGGCTTCTTGCGCTCCGGGCGCCTCCATGCTTATCCTTATCAGAGGAATATCATTGGCGGCAAAGGCCCCTAAGGCGCCCAAGGTCTCCGCCTCCAGCACATCGCCGAAGCGCTGGCCGCGCAGATAGGCCCATTCCTCTGGAGTGTCGTCGCTGAAGCGCGGTCCGCGCGGCAGCCCCCGGCCCTCCAGGAAGAGGCAGGCTTTGTCTTTGGGGCCGTCCAGAAACATTTGTTGCAGAGAATGCTGGTCTGTGACCCCGGTGGCTGGCAGGGGCATGGACCCTTGGCCGGATTTGCCCAAGCTTTCGGCCCAGAGCTGGGCAAACCATTGCCCGAAACAGGCCCAGGCCGGAATATAGGTGAAGAAGATCATCTGGCTGTACTTGTGCGCCATCAGGGTTTTGCCCCAGAAGGCCAGCCGCCAGGCCGGGTGCGTCTCCAGGTTTTCAGGGTTCGCGGCCAGGGGGCGGAACAGGGAGGCAGCGCCGTCCATAAAGCCTTGCCAGTCCAGGCCGCAAAAATGGGCCGGGGCCATCCCCACGGCCGAAAGCACGGAGAAACGCCCGCCCAGTTGATCCGGCACCGGCAGGGAAACAAGTTTTTTCTCTTCCGCCTCCCGGCGTAACGGCCCCTGTTTGGCATCGGTTACCACCAGCACCTGCTTGCTCCAGTCCTGCCCCAACTTGCCCATCAGCCAGTCCCGCACCACGAAATACTGGGCCATGGTTTCAATGGTGCCGCCGGATTTGGAAATGACCGCCACCAGCGTTTTTTCCGGGGGCAGCCGGTCCAGCCAGGCCGATAAGGCCGGGGCGTCCACGTTATCGGCAATCCACAGCCAGGGTCCGGCATGTCCCGGCCAGTCCTGCTGCGGCAAAAAGGCCTTTTGCAAGGCCCTCGGCCCCAAGGCCGAACCGCCTATCCCAAGGAGCAGCATGTGCCGGCAATGCCCGAAACGCTCCATGGCCGTCGGCAGTTCCGTCCGCAGGCTTTCCAGGTAAGGCATGCTGATAAAAGGCAGCCGTCCGCCGGCCAGTTCTTCTTTGAACCTGGGCAGGAGTTCTTGGGCCGCGGCCCGGCCTTGCGGCCATATATCCCCGGCCTGCCCCATCCGTCCACGGAAGGCCTGTCCCCAATGCAGTTTTTGCGCGCCCATAACGACCTCCTTGAAATTTATCCCAGGCATGAGACGGTTAGTTTTTTTTAAACAATACTCCCCGGATTTTTTCCAGGCCCCTTACCAGGGTTTTTTCTTCTGTGGCATAGGAAATGCGGATGCAATGGTCATCGCCGAAGGCCTCGCCCGGCACCAGAGCAACGCCGGCCTGTTCCAGCAGGAAGGTACAGAAGGTGGTGGAGCCGGAAAGTTCGTTGGTGTACAGTTGGCGCACATCCGGGAATACATAGAAGGCCCCCTGTGGCTCCGGGCAGCGCACCCCCGGCCAGGAGGCGACGGCCTCCATGGTCAGCCGGCGGCGTTTTTCAAAGGCCGCCCGCATAAATTCCAGCTCCGGCATCGGCCCGCTTAGGGCGGCCAGGGCGGCCTTCTGGGCGATGGAACAGACGTTGGAAGTGCTATGCCCCTGGAACTTGCCCGCGGCCAGGATCAGATCCGCCCTGGCCAGTACATAGCCCAGGCGCCAGCCGGTCATGGCGAAACTTTTGGACACCCCGTTGACCACCACGAAATTTTCCGGACTTTTTTTCCACCAGGCGCATAGGCTGCTGTAGGCCGCCGGAGCGTAGACAAGTTGGTCGTATATTTCATCGGACAGCAGAAGGATTTGCCGATCCACGGCCCAGGCCGCCAAATCATCCACTTCGGCCGTTGTATAGACCATGCCCGTGGGGTTGGACGGGGAGTTGAGCACGCAGATTCTGGTTTTGGGCGTAAAATGCCGCTCCAGATCCTCAACCCCGGCCTTGAAGTTTTTTTCCACCCCGGTCCGCACCACCACCGGCACGCCCCCGGCAATCTCCACCATGGCCGGGTAGCTCACCCAGTAAGGGGCGGGAATCAGCACTTCGTCGCCGGGGTTGAGCAGGGCCATGAACACGTTGAACAGGGCCTGCTTGCCGCCGTTGGCGATGAGGATATTCTCCATCGTCGCCCCGGCTCCGTAATTACGGTTGAAATACTCCGCCGCCGCCCAGCGCAGTTCGGGAATTCCCGCTTCCGCCGTATACCTGGTAAAACCCTCCTCGATGGCCTTGATCCCGGCCGCCCGCGCCAACGGAGGGGTGTCAAAATCAGGTTCGCCGATGGATAGGCTGATGATGTCCCGGCCGGCGCGCGCCAGTTCCAGGGCCAGGGCGTTCACCGCCATGGTGGCCGAAGGCTTAAGCCGCACAAGCCGATCCGCCAGACGCATCTCCCGACCTCCAAGTTCGTTAGCACTTCTAGCATGTTGCGGCCTGACTGTAAATTCCAGCCGCTTTGCGGCGGAACCTTAATAATCAGGTTTACAAAGGAACCACGCTCCTTCGCATGGCGGGCGGCCGGGGGCAGCGCCCCCGTTCAAATTGCCGGCGCTGCTCTTTATTTCTTTTGCCGGTTTTTTAGAAAACTTTTTTCCTGGCCGTCCAGGAGTCTTTTTATATTTTCGCGGTGTTTGGAGAAGATCAGGATCAGCACGGCCAAGGACAGGGGCAGGAGTTCCGGGCGGCCCAGGAAGCCCAGGCAGACGGGCAGGGCCGCGGCCAGGAGCAGGGAACCCAGGGAGACATAGCCGGAGAGGGCGATGCCCAGGAGGCAGAGGGCGCCGGAAATGAGCATTGCCGGCCAGTACAGGGCCAGAAAGACCCCGACGGTGGTGGCCACGGCCTTGCCCCCCTTGAAGCGCAGGAAGATGGGAAAGAGGTGTCCCAGAAGGGCGGCCAGACCTACCAGGCTTGCCCATTGCGACTCCATCCGGCCCAGAGCCAGCCAGACCGGCAGAAAACCCTTCAAGGCATCTCCGGCCAAGGCCAGAAGGCCGTAAGGCAGTCCGCAGAGGCGGGCCACGTTGGTGGCGCCAACGTTGCGGCTGCCTTCGCGGCGCGGGTCAACGCCGCACAGTCCCTTGGCGATGATCAGTCCAAAGGGGATGGAACCTGCCAGATAGGCCAGGACGCAGAAAAGGGAGATCGCGAGTGGACCGGGCATGGGTTCAGTTCAGCGGGGGGCGTCCGCGATGATCCTTCTCCTGGCTGGAGGCCGGGGCTGGATCGGGGCCGGAGACGTGGACGCGGCGGTTTGGGGGGATTGGCCGGGCAGTTGGTTGTAAATCTGCCAGTAATTCGGCCAGACGGCCCGGACGCAGTCCGGGTTATGCAGCTTGAGGTTTGAACGCAGGAAGGCGGCAAGGGAGAGGGCCAGGGCCCAGCCGGGGGAGGGACTGGACCAGCCGTGCTTTTTGGCGGCGCGCTCCTTGAAGGCTTCAATATCCAGGCGGCAAACTCGCCAGTCGGATTTGTCCTGTTCCAGGCTGAAACCGGATTGGGCCAGAAATTCTTCGGCTAGGGAAGAATCCATGCCTTCGGGAAGACCGCGGATTATGGCCGCGCCCTTGTTTTTATGGGCCAAGCGGGCGTTTAGGGCCCAGAAAAGAGGGTGTAGGTCCGGGTCCAGGTGTTCCAATTCCAGGCGCTCCGGCCAGCCCTGTGCCGGAGCGGTCGTACAGCTCACATAATCGCCTCCCTCCTGGAGGCTCAGGGGGAGTCGGCCCAGGAGATCCCTGATTTCAGCGGCTATGGGGGTTTGGGGCCAGGGGCCGCGCAGACGCACGCTGCCGCCGGTGAACAAGGGCAGGCAGAGCCAGAAGGCGCAGAGTCGTTGATCCATTTCCAAGGTAACGCGGGCAGGCAGATCGGGCAAGGAGGCTATGCCCGGGTAAGCCAGGCCCGTTCCCCGCTCTTGGGGTGCGCCTCCGCCTAGGGCGTCGAAGATCTGGCGCATGGGGGCCAGAGCTTGCCGCCGCGTTTCAGGCGTCAAATCCTGGAGATCCAGGAGGCAGGGTGCGGGCCAGGCCAGGGCGGCCAGGAGCAGGGCCGACAGGGCTTCTTGGGGCAGGTCTCCGGGCACGTTAAGTTTTTCCGGCAGCAGCCCGGAACATTCCAGGGTGGCCGGCAGCCCTTTGGAGCCCGGCACCACCCAGGCTAAGCGGGCGCCCAGTTTCGGGATGAAATGAGCCAGAGGGGTCAGATCCGTGGCCTTGAGGCGCGGTCCGCCCACAAAGCGCCCCCGTCCGGGTTTGCCCAGCCCGAGAAAGACCAGCAGGTACAAAGTCAGGGCGTCGTCCCCCACCAGAACGGCCCCTTGTCCCATGTCCAGGCCAGAGGCGGGTCCGTTCGCTTCCAGAGTCTCCTGCCAGGGCTCCGCGCCCGCGCGCCATTCCGTGCGTGTTCCGCACCAAGTGAAGGCCCGGATGCTGTCTTGCAGTCCATCGGCGCGGGACGCGCCTTCCAGCAGGATGTTCCGGCCGGCGGACGAAGCTAGGGCCAGCCAGAGTTGGGCGGATGTTTCCAGGGTAGGACCGGGAAGGTCCATTTCCACAGGCAGCTTGGCTGGGGCCAGGTTAAAGGGAGCCAGGGCGCATTCTCCAGCCGGGGCCTGCAAGTTCAGTTCCTGGAGCAGGTCAAAGAGCTCCCGGATGAAGCGCGGGTTGCGGCTCAGTCCGCCGGCCGCGCTTTCCCAGCCCTGGCGCAGACGTTTTTCCAGGGCACTAGCTGTCGGGGTGGAGGCCAGGAGCTTGCCGCCGCGCAGCTTGCGCAAGAGCGCGGAGCGCTTGGTCAGCAGGCGGATCAGTTCCTGGTCCAGGGCCAGGACTTCCTCAGCCGGCCCCATGCCGGCCCGCGGTTTTCCGCTTTCAGGGGCTTGCGAGAATTTCTTCACGATAGTTCCTATAAAGCGTCGTTATAGGAGCAAGAGGTTCTAAATAATTCCTATAAACCGGCATTTCAGGCGTAAGATGTTTTAGAGACTAATCAACTCCACGCGTTCTTCGGGCAGATTCCGGCCCAGGAACAGGCTTCCGGTGCGCGCGAAGCGCGCCGGGTCGTCCGTGGTCAGGAAAAATGCCTGCCCTTTTCCCCCGGTTCCTGGGCGCAAGGCTCGCATCCCGGTCAGAGTGTTTTCCACATCTAGGGCTGCGCACTCCGCCGAATCCACGATCTTTGCGTCTGCTCCCATGATTTTGCGGATGGGGGCTACGAGCAGCGGAAAATGCGTGCAGCCCAGCACCAGGCAATCAGGTCTTTCCCCTGGCTCCAGAAAAGGGGCTAGGTAACGGCAGGCCACCGCCTCGACAACGGGGCCGTCCAGCCAGCCTTCCTCGGCCAGGGCGACAAAGAGGGAACAGCCTCGGCCGTTCACCCTGGCCCAGGGATTGATGCGTTCGATGGCCCGCTGGTAAGCCCCCCCGGCAATGGCGGATTCGGTGGCGATCACCGCAATGCGGCCGTTTGGGCTGGCCGCGCAGGCCGCCTTGGCCCCAGGCTCCACTACCCCGATCACTGGCAGATCCGGCCACCGAGCCTGTAAATCCTCCAGGGCTGCGGCGCTCGCGGTATTGCAGGCCACCACCAACAGCTTGATTTTCCGCTCCACTAGGTGGGCTGCGGCCTGTAAGGAATAACGGGTTACGGTTTCCCGGCTTTTCGTGCCGTAGGGGAGCCTCGCCGTATCCCCAAGGTAAAGCAGATCCTCCCAGGGCAGCCGCCGCTCGATCTCCCGCAACACCGTAAGCCCGCCTACTCCGGAGTCAAATATACCAATGGGCAGATTCGTATCCATCATTTCTTTGCATACCAGTAAAAGACAGCTTTTGAAAGCCGCAAAAATTCGCTCGGACGCCCCAGACTATACAAGATGCTGCATTCAGCGTAATTACGGTGGAGTATGTCCAGGATAGTTTGGGTGGGCAATCCTTTTTTTGCCGCGTCGCTGGCGGAATCGGGCTGGGAGGTATTCCGGCTGAATTTCGGGCCAGGAGAGTATTTTGACTGGCCGATCCTGCAGGGCAAGGTGGATCTGGGCGTTGACGACATCCTGGTGCTTGCGGACAAGAGTTTGCCGCCGGCCCTTCTGGGAGTGGAGAATTTTCCCTGCCTGACGGTTTTTTATTCGGTGGATTCGCATATCCATTCCTGGCATCCCCTGTATGCCCAGGCATTTGATCTTTGCCTGGTCAGCCTGCGGGACAACCTGGAGAACTTCGGCAAGGGGCGTCTTGGAGAGGAGCAGTTGCTCTGGATGCCGCCTTGCCTGCTTACCCGGCCGGTCAGCCCGGACGCGCCGGAAGCCGCTGAAAAATTGTGGGATCTGCTTTTTGTGGGCAAGGCTGACCCGGCGGTCAATCCCGGCCGGGTGGATTTTCTGCGCCGCTTGAAGGACTTTCTGCCTGGTCTGCACCATCGCCGGGGCGATTACGTCCGGCTGTATCCCCAAGCTAGGCTGGTGCTCAACCATAGCATTTCCGGGGATCTGAACTTCCGGGTGTTTGAGGCCTTGGGCAGCGGCGCTTGCCTGCTTACCCCGCGTTTGCGGCACGGCCTGGAAGACCTGTTTACCGACGGCCAGGATCTTTTTCTCTTTGACCAGGAAGATCCGGTCGGATTGGCCGATTTGGCCAAGGGGTTGTTGCTCGCTCCGGAGCGGCGGGTGAGCGTGGCCCGGAGCGGTTTTCAAAAGGTCATGCATGGGCATCTGGCCGGACACCGGGCTGCGGCTTTGAGCGATCGCCTGCGCGCCTGGCGGGAAAGCGGCCGGGATCAGCTTCTTATTCGGGAGCGGCTCGCCCAGGCCCGGCAACTGCGCCAGAACCTGCGCCTGATGTACTTGCTGTTGGCGGAAAGCTTGGAGGCGTATCCGGTCTTGCGCCAAGCCTATCTTGCGGTCGGCGCGAAAAACGATTAAAAGCTATTTTGCTTGGAATATGGCAAGGAGTTTTTATGCCGATTTACGAATTTCAATGTCTGAAATGCCAGCATATTTTTGAGGAATTGGTTTTTGGCGGGTCCGCGCCGCTTTGCCCCCAGTGCGGCGGCAAAGACGCCGAAAAGATCATTTCCCGCCCGGCCAGGAGCGGCTCACGCCGGGGCGGGGGTGACGAGGATGACTATTCCGACGATTTCGGCGGAGGCGGATCTTCCTGTGGCTGTGGTTCCTGCGGCGGCGGCAACTGCGCGAGTTGCGGGAATTAGGCTATGGCTCGCCTAGTCATCGCCACTCGTGGAAGCCGGCTGGCCCTCTGGCAGGCGGAGCATATCCGTGCGCGTATCCTTGAGCGTCTGCCGGACCTGCGCGTCGAACTGCTGATCCTGAAAACTAGGGGTGATGTGATTCAGGATGTCCCCCTGGCCAAGGTCGGGGGCAAGGGCCTTTTTGTAAAAGAGATTGAGGAAGCCCTGCTGGACGGGCGGGCGGACTTCGCGGTGCACTCCATCAAGGATCTCCCCGTGGACCTGCCGCTAGGCCTGACCTTGGGGGTGATTCCTCCCAGAGAGGCCCAGGAGGATATCCTACTCTCCGTGGACTATCCCGGCCTGGAAGCCCTGCCCGCCGGGGCGAAGGTAGGCACCAGCAGCCTGCGCCGCCAGGCGCAGCTCCTGGCCTTGCGTCCGGACCTGCAAGTGTCCGGCCTGCGCGGTAATGTGGACACTCGTCTGAAAAAACTCCTGCAGGGCGAGTTCGCGGCCATCATCCTGGCCCAGGCAGGACTGCGCCGCCTAGGTCTATCCGCCCCCCAGGAGCAAATCCTCAATCCGGAACATTTTCTTCCGGCCGTTGGACAGGGAGCCTTGGGTCTGGAGTATAGCCTGGACAACCAGGACCTTGCCCAAAAACTCGCCTTTATGGACCACGCGCCTACGCGCCGCCAGGTGGAGGGCGAACGCGCCTTTCTGGCCGAGCTGGAGGGCGGCTGCCAAACCCCCATCGCCGCTTGCGCCCGCCTGGAAGATGCCCTCCTGACCTTGGACGGGCTGGTGGCTACGCCCGACGGCCGGCGTATCATTCGCAGGCGGATTCAAGGTTCGGCCTCCCAAGCCGTCGGCCTCGGCCAAAGTCTGGCCAAGGAAATCAAGGCCGCCGGCGGAACCGAGATTCTGCAAAGCCTTACCCAAGCCTGTTAAACGGGGCACTGATAGCAGCCAAGATCACAAAACCGGCGAAATAGGTGGCCTTCTTGTCATACATTGTCGCCACATGCCTGTCACATCAAGCACAAAAAGCAATTTATTTGTTGGCTGTTGGCAAAGCCTAACAAATCCTCGGCAACTGCTCCCCTTCAAGCATTCCCAGTAGGCGTTCCCCGCCCAGGCGGGTTTGCAGGATGACCTGCCCTGCCCTGGCCTGGGGACCGGGGGCGATTATCCGGCCGATTTGCGCGGCCCTGGTGCTCAAGGGAAAGCGGTGCAGGATGTCCAGGGCGGCCTCGGCCTGCTCCTGGGGCAGGATGCAGATGAATTTGCCTTCATTGGCCAGGTACAGGGGATCCAGGCCGAGGATGGAGCACCATTCCTCCACGCCGGGATTGACCGGCAGAAGTTCCTCGCGGATCCGGCAGACGTTTTGGGACTGAACGGCGATTTCGTTCAGGGTGGTGGCTAGGCCCCCCCTGGTGGGATCGCGCAGGGTACGCACGCAGGGAATCTCGCTCAGCAGGGCGCGGGTGATGTGATTCAGGGAGGCGGAATCGGAACGGAGCCGGTGGCTCAATCCCAGGCCGCCGCGGCAGGAGAGGATGGTCAGCCCGTGTTCC
>Ga0082212_10000326_pt1 | contig 69210 bp, 53 predicted proteins | sample TergutNt197P3_FD_71548 | JGI IMG/M metagenome (GOLD analysis project Ga0082212, IMG submission 71548) | Neocapritermes taracua P3 segment gut microbial communities from Petit-Saut dam, French Guiana - Nt197 P3 | ecosystem: Host-associated > Arthropoda: Insects > Digestive system > Gut ... | reverse complement strand
AAGAAGAGCTCATTTCGGCATCCGTGTATAAAATCGACCCTCCCACGGGAAACGCGATACTCGACATAGGCAAAGGCGAAGCCCTGCTCGTAAAATCGGAGCAGATACCCGGCGAGGTCATAAAAGAGGGCGAACGCATAAAGGTATATGTGATCGAGGTCAAAAATCAGGCGAAGGGACCGCTGATCACCCTGTCGAGAAAGCACGCGGGGCTGGTGAAACGCCTGTTTGAGCTCGAAGTCCCGGAGATAAGCGACGGCACGGTGATCATAAACAGCATAGCCCGGGAGCCGGGCATGAGGACCAAAATAGCGGTGAGCTCTTCTAACCCTGACGTGGACCCGGTGGGCTCGTGCATAGGCGCGAAAGGCGGAAGGATCAACGCGGTGGTGGGCGAGCTCGGCAGCGAAAAAATAGATGTGATAAAATACTCCGATAACCCCGTGGAGTACATAAAGGCCGCGCTTTCGCCGGCGGAAGTCACCGAGGTCAGCGTGAACGAGACGGAGAGGAGCTGCCGCGCGGTGGTCGAGCCTTCCCAGCTCTCGCTCGCAATAGGCAAGGAAGGGCAGAACGCGCGCCTGGCCGCCAAGCTCACGGGGTACAAAATAGACATAAAGACATCTCAATGATCAGGGGGGAGCATATCATGCCAGCGGCAAAGAGGATACCTCAGAGAAAGTGCCTTGGATGCGGCGCCTCGAAAAACAAAAACGAGCTGATAAGGGTGGTGCGCAGCCCGGAAAATGATATAAGCATCGATTTAAGAGGCAAAAAATCAGGACGCGGGGCATATATATGCCGCGACGCAGGCTGCCTGAAAAAAGCCGTGAAGGCTAAAAGATTCGATAAAAGCCTGGAGACCAAAATCTCGGACGAAATATTCGAATCGCTGCTGGCCCAAATTACTGAACCCGGGGATCAATCAAATTAAAATCTACGGAGGTGCATATTTGCAATATGGCGATAAAACAGTTTAAACTCAGGGAGATTGCCGCGAATTTCAATGTAAAAAGCAAAGATATATCAGATATCTTGGTATCATACGGGTTACCGGCCAAAAACACGACGGCGACTCTCGAAAGCCCCGACTTGGATCTGATCTTCGAATATCTGACCCGTCAAAATCAAGTCGCGGACTTGGATGTCTATATGTACGCTCCGAAAATCGAAAAAATCGAAAAAATCGAAAAGCCGGAACCCGAAACATCCGCTCCCCCAAAAACCGAAGGGGAGGCCGCGGACAAAAAAGAAGAGATCAAAGAAGTCAAAGAAGAAATCAAAAGGGAACCGCCCCCGGAAAAACCCAAAACCGCCCCCGCGCCCGAAAGGCCCAAGGCCCCCGCCCCTGCCGCGCCCCAGCAAAAAACCCAGCCGCAGGCGCCGCGTCCCCGCGGGCAAAACCAGCCTCCGAGAAAAGAGCGCGATTTTTCGAATCCCGCGTTCGGCAAAGGCGGAAAAGAAGGGCAAGCTGGCAAAAACATCCGAAACGACAGACCCCAGCCCCGGCCCAAGCCGGATTTCAAAAATTCGCAAAGGCCGCCCAGGCCCGGGGAAAAGGTCGATATAATTTCAAGCGACAACATCAAAGTGACCGCAGGGGTCAAAAACGAGTCGGCGAAAATAGTGGACACCAGGACCACAAGCGTGGATCTGTCGAAATACAACGAAAACCTCGAGACTTTCGTCCCCGATGCCGGAAAAGGCAGGGGCGCGCCCGCCGACGACAGGCCGAAACCCAAAAAACCCCCGGCCTATCAGCCCAACAGGCCCTACGAAAGGGACAAATCCGGCAGGCCGATCGACAAGGAAAAACTGGCGCTCGAAAAGCTCCGGAAAACACAGCAGGAAGCCAAGCAGGAAAAAGCCAAGAAAAAACAGCTTTCGATCATTCTGCCGGAAAAAATAATCCCTTCGGCGCTCGCCTCCAAGCTCCAGATAACTTCGGCCGAAGTGATGAAAAAATTGTTCATGCTCGGCGTCAAAGTCAATGTGAACGAGGAAATGGACTACGACACGGCGGGGCTCGTGGCGATGGAATTCGGCGCGAAGGTGGAAAAAGAGGTGGTCGTGACCATCGAAGATCGGCTGTTCGACGATTTTGCGGACCCGGAGGAAAAACTTGCGGTCAGGGCGCCCGTGGTGGTGGTGATGGGGCACGTGGACCACGGCAAAACCTCGCTATTGGATGCCATCAAGCACACTAACGTGACTGCGGGCGAGGCGGGCGGCATAACCCAGCACATAGGGGCTTACAGAGTCGAAACAAACGGCAGGGAGATAACTTTCCTCGATACCCCGGGCCACGCGGCCTTTACCGCGATGCGCGCCCGCGGCGCCAAGTGCACGGACATCGCGATCCTCGTGGTGGCCGCCGACGACGGGATCATGCCGCAGACGGTCGAGGCGATAAACCACGCCAAAGCGGCTAATGTGACGATCATAGTGGCGATAAACAAAATGGACATGCCCCAGGCCGACCCGGACAGGGTAAAGCAGGATCTCACAAAGTACGAACTTGTGCCCGAGGACTGGGGCGGGGATATCGTGTGCGTGCCGGTTTCGGCGATCACGGGCCAGGGCATAGACGAGCTGCTCGAAATGATACTTTTGGTGGCCGACATGAAGGATTTCAAAGCCAACCCTGACAGACCCGCGCAGGGGGTGGTCATAGAGGCCAAATTGGACAAGGGAAAAGGGCCCGTCGCGACGGTTTTGGTGCAAAACGGCACCCTGAAATCGGGCGATATCGTGATTGCGGGAATGGCCGTGGGCAGGGTGAGGGCCATGACGAACGACAGGGGCAAGAGCATGAAATCGGCAGGCCCTTCGATGCCGGCCGAGATCACAGGCCTCTCCGAAACCCCGAACGCGGGCGACACGTTCCGGGCGGTCGCGGACGAAAAGATGGCGAGGGAGCTCGTGGAGAAAAGAAAGTCCGAAGACAAGGAAGAGCAGTTCAAAACCTCCTCCAACATCACCCTCGAGGATTTGTTTTCGCAGGTCAAAAGCGGCGTGAAAGAATTGGGGATAATAATAAAGGCGGATGTCCAGGGCTCGGTGGAAGCGCTCCGCGCCTCGCTTCTGAAGGAATCAAACGAAGAAGTGAAAATAAAGGTGGTGCACAGCGCGGTCGGCGGAATAACGGAATCGGACATACTGCTCGCCTCGGCCTCGAACGCGATAGTCGTGGGATTCAACGTGCGCCCGGACAAAGCCGCTTCCGACGCGGCTGAGAGAAGGGGCGTGGATGTGCGCACATACAGGGTGATCTATGAGTGCATAGAAGAAATAAACGCCGCGATGAAGGGCATGCTCGCCCCCAAATTCAAGGAAACGCTGTTAGGCCGCGCCCAGGTGAGGCAGATCATAAAAGTCCCGAATGTGGGAACCATCGCGGGCAGCTACGTGCAGGACGGGAAGATCACGCGAAATTCGCAGATACGCGTGGTCAGGGACGGCATCGTGATATTCGAGGACAAAATCTCGTCGCTGCGGCGCTTCAAGGACGATGTAAGGGAAGTGGCCCAGGGCTTTGAGTGCGGCGTGGGCCTGGAAAAATTCAACGACATACGGGAATTGGACATTTTGGAATCGTTTGTGATCGAACAAATTTAGTTAAAACTAAAATAAAAAACAGGAGGGAAAATTTCATGAAACTCACCATAGGGCTGCAACTTTACACCATAAGGGGCGAAATCGGCTTGGGCTACGACGAAATTTTAAAAAGGGTCGCCGGCATCGGCTATCAGTGCGTCGAAATGACCTACGACCCCGAACACGGCGAGGAAGCGGGCGAGGCGATCAAGAAGTATTCGCTTTTCGCGACCGGGGCGCACGTGGGCATCGACGAAATCGAAAACAACTTCGAAAAAGTCGTAAAATTCATCGAAGCCATCGGGGCAAAAGCCATCACGGTCCCGGGGATCGGCGGGGTGGACACCGAGGAAAACACCATAGCCACCGCAAAAAGGCTCGAAGCCGCAGCGCAGAAGATCATGGCCGCAGGCTATGAAGCGGGATTCCACAACCACACCGGGGAATTTGCCACAAAGTACGGCGAGAAAACGATCATGGACATCTTCCGCGAATATGCCCCCTCGCTCAAATTCCAGATCGACGTGGGGTGGGCCCACGCCGCAGGGGCCGACGTCGTGGCCGAACTGAACAAACTCGGCAGCCGTTTGTCCTCGATGATCCACATAAAGGACGTGGACGACAAAAAAACCCCCACCGAGATAGGCTCCGGGAATGTGTGCTGGGAATGCGTAATCGAAACCGCAGCCAAGCTCGGGGTCAAATACGGAATCGTGGAACAGGACACCTGTGTCAACTACCCGCCGTTCGAATCGGTCAAAGTGAGCTTCGACTATATAAAGACGGTGAACTAAAAAACATATACAAAGCCAAAAAAAAGGATGCGAAAATTTTCGCGCCCTTTTTTTAATCTAATTCGGCAGCTTCCCCATAAATTCTTTCAGGCATTCTTGCCATTCCCCTTCTTCGCGGCTTTCGGCGCTTTCAGACAAAAACGCGAGCGCCTCCGGGGATTCTTTTGAAAGTTTTTCGTACAGCGCGAGATATTCTTCGCCGAAAAGGCACTGCGACTCTAAGATATCCAAGAAATCGGCGGCGGACGATACCGCCCCGACGATGATGCCCGCTTTTTTTCCGCCGTCGCCGCATGTCAGTATTTTTTCATAAAGCCGGTTAAACTCCTCGTCCGTCATAAGGGATTCGGATATGATCCTGTCTTTTTTTGAATTCATGTCTTTGTCCAGCCTGTCGAGCTCTTCGAAGTCGATGGCTTTGAGGAGTTGTTCGCACAATCTCATTCCCTCGGCGCTTTTTTTCGCGGAAAGCTCCGGGGCGATTTCCGCAGCCGAGCTTTTGCCCAAAACCGCGAGCCCTTTGCCGTAGCAGTTTTTTATCCCGCCCTTTTTTTTGAACATATCGACCAGGGCGATCAGTTTGGGCTCGTCCGCTGCGGTTATATCCTTCCCCGTCTCGGATATGCAGAAAGAATCGAGCGCATGCAAAATGGCCGCCGCCAATTCGTTTGCTTCTTTCGAGGTCACCGACGTGCTCGTGCCTTTTGTGTAAATCCATATGTTGTCCGAAAGTATGCCGTATATTTGCGCCTGGATGGCATCCATGTCCTTTTCGCTCAGCAGGCCCGCATCGAGCGCATTGTCCGCCAGGCTCAAAAAATAGTTGCCGAGGTCGATATTTTCGGCTTTGATCGCATATCGCGGGGACACATGGCGCATTTCCCCAAAATCGTCATTCCCGCCAATCTTCTTCATAACCTATCAGCTCCTCCACGTTTCTATCCCTTACAAAACCCTCTCCCGTGCCCACGTGATCGTCCCATATCCCGTCGTCGCCGAACTTGTATTTTCTCAGTATCTTTTCAAGGCCTTTGCCCTGCATATGCTCGATCGAGCCGTAGCACGGATTGTTTTGAAACGCGTCGAGCATCTCGCTTATCAGGTCGTCGTCGGAAATCGTGTTTTCCGTCTCGGTTTTTATGAGATAAAACAAATCCATGATTATCCCCATCGTGGCCGCTAAATCCTGCTGCTCTATGTAGCGGGTCTCCAAAAACGCGCTTGTCAGCCTCGCGGCCGCGTCGGATTTTATCTCGAAGCGCTCGTGTTCGGCCAGCGCCTCGCGGCGCAAAACCGCAATTTCCCGGGCGACGCTTTCGGTGATGGCCAAGCCGTAATTGTTCGCTTTGGCGTTCAGCTCCACGAGCTGGGCTATGAGCTTTTTGTCTTCGTTTAATTTTACCAGCGAATTTCCGAACTCCGATTTCAAAACTATGTTTTTGTCCAAAACGAGCCGCCTCCTTGAAAAAATTAACATAACCACACGCATTCTACTATAAATCCTTTGATTTGTCAAGCGATTTCTTTGTTTTTTGCGGGAAAAATCAAAAAAACGTGTAAATTGTTGCAAAAAGCGATATCGTGTGATATAATGATGATAAAATATGTGAATTCTGGAGGCAAAAATGCACCACATAAAAATATCGAATTTCGGACCAATAAAAGAATGCGATATGGACGTAAATCAATTTACTGTCTTAACTGGCCCGCAGGCAAGCGGAAAGAGCACGATCGCAAAAGCAGTATATTTTTTCAGGACGATAAAAGACGATATATTAGATTTAATTTTGAAAAATAAAGATCAAACATCTTTGAAAGAAGTTTTAAAGAAACACTTAATAAAAAAACTCGGAAGTTTATATGGTATGGCGATTGGAGAGATAGCTCAGGCTAAATTAGAATATATTTATGCAGAAGATACATTTATAGGAATATATGTGACATCTTATGTCGGGGATGCAAACGTTGCCAACTTTGATTTCGGAAAAAAAATAGATGATTTTTTCAATGACAAATCTGATTTGAAATACCCCATTGATGAAAAAACAAAAAACAAATTATCCGAGGAATTAACAGGGATATTTCAAGACGATACCGAAACAATATATATTCCGGCAGGTAGAATGGCGGTATCATTGCTTTCCGAACAACTTAATTATATACTTATGTCTATGGAGGATACTCAACGACAAACTATAGATTATTGTGTTCGGAAATATTTTGAACTTGTATTAAAAATAAAATCATGGTGTGATAAAATAAATCCGGCAATAAAGGGGAGAAGTGAATTGAATACAGCTATAGGTGAATTTTATGAAAAAATAATCAAAGCCGAATATATATGCAGAAACTCGGAAGAACATCTTATCTTTGGCGATTCCCAATCTGTAAAACTTAATTTCGCCTCATCGGGACAACAAGAAGCTGTTTGGATATTAAACATATTGGCTTATTTTTCTGCTGAAAATAAAAAAGTATTCCTCATTGTTGAAGAGCCCGAAGCGCATTTATATCCCAAATCCCAAATGTATATGACCGATGGGATAGCTTTGTTTGTCGGTGGCGGCGATAATGCGGGATTAATCACAACGCACAGCCCGTATATCCTTGGAGAACTTAACAACCTTATATTATGCGGTCAGGCGGAAAACGACGGCATTGATATAAATTCAATAAAAAAGGCATCGGATATTGACGATAACGCCTGGTTAAAAAAAGACGTGTTACAAGCATTTCACGCAATAAATGGAAACTGCGATAATGCACTGACAGAATCGGGGCTTATTATGAATGAGCTGATTGAAGGCGCGTCCGAAAAAATAGATGACAAATGTTCTGCCCTTATCGATTTATTTCACGGGGAGGATGATAAATGAGTTTGCCTCTATCCAGTTTTGAATCCGGTTATAAAGACACAAAACCGAAAGAAGTTATTTCGCGGGAAAAATTAAATAGGCATATCGCCATAAATGACGATAAGTGTCTTGTACGGCAATTTAGGATTGATGGATATGTCATTACGGAAAACATAAAAAAATGCGATTATTTGGTGCTCAATGACGATAAATACACCGCATATTTTATTGAACTCAAAGGCAGCGATATAACCGGCGCGATAGAACAGATTGCCCAAACGGTTGAAAAACTAAAAAATGATTTGTTGAAGTATGATAAAAAATTGCGGATTGTATATAGCGGTCAAGTCGGAAGCGGTACCATTGCGGAATGGAAGAAAAAGAATAAAAATGCAGATGCCGGACGGCGTACATATACAGACCATATATAATGCGGATAGCAAGCTAAAACAAAAAATGTCGATCACGCGCCCCTACGGGCAAAATTCCAACCCGCTATTCGCATTTATAATTTTTTGTTGCAAAAAGCGATATCGTGTGATATAATGATGATAAAATATGTGAAAAGGGGAAATGCGAACATGAGAAAAACACGCGCAAGCGCGGCCGTGGCGGCGATTCTGGTCGTTTTTATGTTGTCGGCGGCGGTATGCTCCTGCAATTCCGGCGGCGGCAATATTGGCGGCGATGCCTCGGCGACGCCGGAGCCGGAAGAGGGAACCAAAGAAATCGATTTGAAGCTGGAAGTAAAAGAGGAGCTGCCCGACAGACAGTACGGGGACGCCGTCATAAATGTTTTGGTCGGCGCGTTTTCGTTTCAGGATATGTACGCCCCCGAGGAAAACGCCCTGACAATGAACGACGCCGTGTATCACAAAAACCGCGCCGTCGAGGAAAAACTCGGGATAAGCTTCAACGTGGTCGCGCCGGGGCTGGACCATACCGAAGCGGGGCTCTCGACCGCCAAGTTCAGGCTCGCCATGAAAGCGGGCGACCCCGCCTATGACATCTATATCAACGCGCAGGCCGAAATGACTTCCTGCGCCAAAGAGAAATTTTTTTACGATTTCAGGGAGCTCCCGTATGTGGATCTGAGCAAGCCCTGGTGGGACAAAAACGCGATAGCCGATTTGTGCTTCGGGGAAAAAGTCTATTTCGCGACGGGCGACATCAGTTTTTCGACCTTGGGGATGACGGGGCTGCTTCTGTTCAACAAGAACCTCATGAAAAATATGGATCTCGAATATCCCTATGAGCTTGTCAAGCAGGGCAAATGGACATATGACGAATTTGCGAAATACATCAAAGACGCAAATCAGGATTTGAACGGCGACGGAAAAATGAGCTATCTCGACGATATGTTCGGGCTTGCGGGCTGGCAGTGGGAAATCGGGCCCAATTTCTACGCCTCGATGGGCGGAAGCTTTCTTGCGAAAGACTTTACCAATATGCCGGTTTTAAACATCAACACGGAAAAATCCTACAATATTTTCGCAAAAGTGGTGGATTTGTTCAGAGTTTACGAAGCCTACCAGAATACGCGGGAATGGCTCGACGACATGATAGTTTTTCACGAGGGAAGGGTGCTTTTCATAGACACGCGCCCGTATTATATGGACTATTTCAGGAGCATGCCCGACGATTTCGGGATTATCCCCCATCCGAAATACGATGAAAACCAGGCATCGTACCGCCAGCTGGTCAGCAATGTGGGGACATATGTCGCAGTCCCCACGACAAACAGCGACCCCGAGCTTGCAAGCGTCGTGCTCGAGGCGCTCGCGGCGGAATCCTACAGGAAAGTGACCCCGGCGTATTACGACGTGGTGCTTCAGATAAAACTCGCCAGGGACAACGAAAGCGAGGAGATGATCGACATCATCGCGCATAACCGCGTATACAACGTTCAGCTTGAAACATTTTCGACGGGAAACGTGTTCATCGAGATGATAAAGAAAAGCGACATAAATCTCATGTCGCTTTATGAGAAAAACGAGGGGCGGATAAAAAAGGAACTCGAAAAATTGATCGAGGACATGGACTGACCCCGAAGCTTTCAGCCGGAGATTTTGCAATAGCCGGCCATTTCAATGAGCCGCTGGCCCAGCTCGCCCACAAGAAAGTCGCGCAGCCTTCTCGCGGGCGAGCCGTCGGCTTCGTCGGATCTGATCACTGCGTAGTAGTATGTGGCATAAGGATAGCTCCCATTTTGCAAGTTCTCGTTTTCGGGCGCGACGCCGCCTATTTGCAAGACTTTTATGTTTTCGTTTTTGTATAGGTTGTTGATGTAGTAGTAATACGTGTAGCCTATGCTCGCCTTAGCGTTTTTGTACTCGGCCACGGCCTCGATCAGCTCGCCCATCGCGCCGATGAGCTGCGTGTCTATCGGGGCGATCATTTTTTTGCCCTGCATCACCATCTGCTCCATCGCGGTCTGGCTTCCCGAATTGGGTTCCCGCTGGTATGCCTCTATCGCCATGTCCTCGCCGCCCACTTGCTTCCAGTTTGTGATTTCCCCGCTGTATATCGCCCGCACCTGTTCGGCCGTGAGGCTGTCTATGGGGTTGTCTTTGTTTGTGATGAACACGAAGCCGTCCCTCGCTATCGGGGCGATATCGAGCTCCACGCCCGCTTCCTTGGCCAATTTTTTTTCTTCGTCCGAGGGCGGCGTCACCAAAATCAGATCCTTGGTTGCATTGGGATCAATCCAAGTACGCCGATTTTGCTCTATCAGATTCACATAGGCGAAGTGCGTAGTGCTGGGATACAGAATTCCCGAATAGACCAAATCGTATACCTTTTCGTCGGAATAATCGAAAAATTGCCGGCACAATTCGGCGGTGATCGGCAGCGTGGCGGTGGAGCCGTCTACGATAAATATCTCTTTTTCGGATATGGGCGGCTCATCGACGATCTTCTGCCAGCCTGCCGGCCTTTCCAGCATGACATTTACGTTCGCGTTTTTGTCCGCGAAGCTCAAATCCTCCTTTCCCAGGTCCTCCCGGTTTTTTACCAAAAATATGTATTCGCACTCGTTTTCCCCCCAGGCCGCCGATATTTTATACGCCCTGCCCGCGATGTAGCGCAAATCGGAATTCGGGGGGCCGTAATAATTAGGCGTGAATGTCCAATGCAAAAAATAAGTGTCGGAGCTATATTCCCCTATTTCAAACGCCTCCACTTTCAGGCTGTATTTATTGCCATCCGATTCAAATGCCGCATCGAGCTCATCGACCGCCGAAGAGGCGTTTTCGCCCCCGTAATACGGCACAGTCAGCAGCTCATAGGATATCGCGAGCTTGTCGGGGGGGCCGCCCGCGAAATCGACGGTTATCAAATCTCCCGAACTCACCTCGAAAAGCTCCTCCATGTCCGGATTTTTTTCAAAAGCATAAGCATAGGCATCCACGCCACCGGCCACATCGCCCTCCCATTTTACCGGAATTATATAATGCGGGATCTCTTCGCCGTTGGCCGTAACTTTTATCTTCGGGTATTTTTGGCCGCACCCAAATATAGCGCCCAGGCATGCCGCCGCCATCAAAAATACGGCAAACGCCGCAGCGGCCCGCGAATATTTTTTGCTTTTTTGGGTCATTTTGTTTCGCCTCCCCTAAATTTGCCGCTCTTCTATGAGTTATATTATACCCCAAAATCCCCCCGCAAGTCAAGGGAAATTTATCGTAAAATTTTTTGCAAAAAGCAATATATTATTTTCACATAAAACGTCGATTATTTACAAATTTTACATGATTTTCGGCGTTGGGCGTGATAAAATGTATAAATCGGCATGTATTCGAATTCAAATTGCTACAAAGGGGGCATGTTTTGTGAAAAAAATTCTTGCCGTTGTTTTGGCGGCTGCGGCGCTTGCGGGGTTGTTTTTGTGCGCCTGCGAAAAGAAAGAGGAGTCCGGGGCGGACATCGACACCAGGGACGCATTGCAAAAAATCATGGAATCCGCCGTGTCCGCAGCAGGGGATGATGTTGTCATACCGATGACCTTCGACGGCGAAATTTCGGCGGAAAACTGCGGGGACAAACTGGGGCTCACGCCCGCGCAGTTCGAGGACTGCGCGATGGACGCTTTCTATATGACTGCCGCGATCGGAACTTTTGCCTTTGAGGTGGTGCTGGCCAAGTGCGAAAGCTATGCTTCGGCAAAAGAATTAAAAAGCTTGGCTGCCAAGGGATACAACTGGAAAAAATGGGTTTGCGTGTTCCCCGAACAATGCTTTGTCATAGATTCCGGCCGCTTCGTGCTGCTCGGGGCCGTTTATGACAATACGGCGGAATTGTTTTTGAGCGCCTTCAGGGAGCGCTTTGACACGGCGGCGGGCGATGTGAACAAGTTTTATGAAAAAGGCGACGACGAACCCGGCGAAGCCGGAATCGGCGGCGGGCTGATTTTGGATTGACCTATGCTTTTTTCGAGCGTCGAGTTTCTGTATTATTTCCTCCCGGCGGCGCTTTTGGGGTATTTTCTCGTCCCGATGCCAAAAGGTTCGCCGAAATTCCGCAACTACTGGCTGCTTTTGATGAACCTGGTTTTTTACGGCTGGGGGGAGCCGCGCTATCTGGCGCTGATTTTTGTCCAGGTGCTTTCAGGCTGGGGATTTGGCCTGCTTTTGGATCGCCTGCGCGGAAAAAAGGGCGCAAAAGCCGCGCTTGCGGGAGCAGTGGCGGTGGGGATCGGAAGCCTGATGTTTTTCAAATACACGAATTTTTTCATTGTGAACATAAACGGCTTTACAGGCACCTCGCTGCCGCTGTTGAAGCTTGTCATGCCCATCGGAATCAGCTTCTACACTTTTCAGATACTCAGCTATGACTTTGACCTGTATTTCGGGCGCGCCAAGCCGCAAAAAAATTTATTCGCGTTTTGCGCCTATGTCACGCTGTTCCCGCAGCTGATCGCAGGCCCGATCGTCAGATACATAGACGTCGAAAAGCAATTGGAAATGCGCGATCATACTATAAGGCGCTTTGCGGAAGGGGCGAAAAGGCTCGCTTTTGGGCTTGGCAAAAAAGTGCTTTTGGCAAATGTGCTCGGCGAGCTGGTGGAGTTTTGCAAAAACGGGGATGCAAGCGTTTTTGGCACGTGGCTGTATATAACAGCCTATGCGCTGCATATATATTTCGATTTTTCGGGATACAGCGATATGGCCATCGGGATGGGCAAAATGCTGGGCTTCGATTTTCTGGAAAATTTCAACTACCCTTACATCGCGGGAAGCGTTTCGGATTTTTGGCGGCGCTGGCATATTTCTTTGTCTTCGTGGTTCCGGGATTATGTGTATATCCCGTTAGGCGGCAACCGCGTCAAGGCGCCGCGTTACGTTTTCAACGTGATGGCAGTTTGGTTTCTGACCGGTTTTTGGCACGGGGCGGACTGGAACTTCATGGTTTGGGGCACATACTTCGGGGTTTTGCTGTTGTTTGAAAAGTTCGTTTTGGGCGAGGCGATAAAGAAACTGCCGCGCTTTGTCTCGCATGTATACATGTTTTTGGCGATTTTGATCGGCTGGATGTTTTTTGATTCGGAAACGCTGATGGTTGCCGGCCGCCGCATAGGATATATGTTCGGCGCGGGGGCAGATGGGCTGATCGGAGCGGATATTCCCTATTATCTGCGCAGCTATCTCGTGCCGCTTTTGGTCGCCGCAGTAGGCTGTACGCCGCTTCCCTCGAAACTGGCGGCGAAAATCGGGGGCACTGTAAAGGGCAGGCGCTTTATGGTCGCTTTTGAACCGCTTGCCGTTTGCGCGATAATCTTGGCGGTCACCGCTTATCTTGTGGACGGGTCGTTTAACCCATTCATATATTTCAGATTTTAGGGGAGGGGTGAAACGAATGGAAAAAAATGGCGAAAAGCCCGGGTTTGGGCCGATTCTGACATCTGCGGCATTCACGCTGTTGATCGGGGGGGCGTTTTTTTTGAATTTGTTTATGCCCAAAGCAGAAGTGCTGCAAAGCGAACGCCGAAAGCCCGCCGCATTCCCGAAACTGTCGGCCGATAATTTGCTGTCCTCGGAATTTATGGACGGCTTTGCCGGTTACGCTTCCGACAATTTTGCCTTCAGGGAGCAATTGAGGACGGTACGCGCCTTCTGCGTGTTCGACGTTTTTTTGCAGACTGACAAGTCCGGCTTGTACAAAGATTTGGCCGTTGGCGCGGGCAAATTCGAAAAAATCGATGAAACTTCGATGCGAAAAGCGGCCGAAAAGATCAAAAAGCTGTGCGCCCTTTTCCCGGATTTGGATGTTTACTATTCGTTTGTCCCGGACAAAAGCGCATACGCCTCAAAGTATTATCCCGGTTTCGACCCAAAAACGGCAGCTTCCGTTTTGGCCGAAACTTTGGGCGAAATCGTTTTTATCGACCTTTCCGGCGCATTGTCGGCAGACGTTTTTTACAAAACTGATCTGCACTGGGACCAGTCGAAAATCATCGAAGCGGCAAAAACGCTGGCTTTGGCGATGGGTTTTTCGGACAGGCTCGAAACCGGATTCGAAAAAAACATCGCGGGCAACTTCAACGGCGCGTACACCGGGCAGCTCGCGCTCCCGCAGCCCCCGGACGAAATGGCATACCTGACAAATGAAACATTGGAAAAAGCGACCGCAAAATATTTTGACCCGGCGCAAAACGGGTGGGAAACGGGAGCCATTTACGATGTACAGGCCGCCATTGGCCGCGATCCATACGATTTGTTTTTGAAAGGGGCAAAGCCGCTCATAACCATCGAAAACCCTTCGGCGAAAACAAGCCGGCAGCTCTATCTGTTCCGCGATTCGTTCGGCTCGAGCCTCGCGCCGCTCTTGGTTTCCGCATATGCGAAAATCACGCTTATCGACATGCGCTACATCGACAGCCGTCTGTTAGAGGAATATGTGGGCTTTGCCGAAGAAAATGCGGACGTGCTTTTTTTGTACAGTTCGCAGATATTGAACAACTCGGAAATTTTGCTGATAAATATAAACTGAAAGGGGAAATTTTGATCATGAACATACTTGCCGTGGGCTGCCATCCGGACGACGTCGAAGTGAATTGCGCCGGGACTTTGGCAAAATACAAAAAACAGGGGCAAAACGTCACAATTTGCCACATGACAAACGGGAACATGGGCCACGTCGTGATACCGCCCGACGAGCTTCGCGAAATTCGCATAGCCGAAGCGAAAAAATCGGGGGAAATCGCGGGAATCGAAGTGGTGACCTGCGATTTGGGCGATTTGCTCGTATGCGACGACATCGCGCAGAGGGACAAAATCATGGAGGTGATCCGCTTCTACAAGCCCGACGCGATAATCACCCACAGCCCAAACGACTATATGCCCGACCATGTCGCAGTCAGCAAATTGGTTTTCGACGCCTCGTTTGCCGCGAGCGTTCCGCATTATGGGGCGGGAGGCTCAGCCAAACTCACGCCGATATACTATATGGACACTTTGGCGGGCGTGAATTTTTTGCCGACCGAATATGTGGACATAACAGACGAAATAGACACGAAACTCGCCATGCTCGAATGCCACGTGAGCCAGATGAAATGGATGCGCGACCACGACGGGATAGACTTCGCCGAATTTGTCAGAACCTGCGCCAGATTCAGGGGGCTGCAGTCCCAAGTGCAGTACGCGGAGGCATTCACGCAATGCTACGCCTGGCCGAAAATCGCCGCTGCGAGGCTATTGCCGTAAAAATATTTTTTGGAGGATATAATTATGGATTTTCTGAGCACAGTCAAAAATTCCTTGTTGGAAAACTTTTATCCGAAAGGCTGGGATATGGCAAAAATCGATGCCTGCTGCGAAAAAGGCGCGGAAAGGGAACCATTCTGGCACAAAGGATTTGCCCCAGCGGAGTGCGAGAACATAAACGATTTCGACACTTTCATGGGCCATGAAATCGCGCTCCAAATCAAAAAGGCGAAAGACGCCGGGGAGAAACTGGCGATGATAGTTCCGGTCGGGCCCATGGGGATGTACAAGTGGGCGGTGTTCTTTTTGAAAGAGTGGAATGTGGACTGCTCCCATGTGCATACGTTCAATATGGACGAGTGGGCAGACGAACACGGCAACACGCTGCCAAACACAAATATCGCTTCGTTTGAATACTGCATGAAATCGGCGTTTTTTGACAAACTCGGGGATTTGGGCATCCCGCCAAATCAGAGAAATTTCGCCACGAAGGAAAATTTGCCCACATATGCGGGGAAAATAGCGGAGCTGAAAGCAAATGGCGCGAAACTCATAGTCATTTTCGGCATTGGCAGAGCTTGCCACATCGCCTTCTGGGAACCGCATTTCGCGCAGGAATTTTCCGGCGCCGACGAATGGAAAAAGCAGACCCACAGATTAGGGGCGAAACTGCACCCGCTCACAATCGAGCAAAACGCCATCACGAGCTTCAAAAGCAGGAGCACATCGGTGCCCTGCACCGCCAACACGATCGGACCGGGGCTTTTTTTGCAAGCCGACTATATAATCGGCGGCGCAGACGGCGCGCTCGGGCGGGGAATGGGCTGGCAGGGGATGAGTTTTTTGACGACGCTGCACTACGGCGAGTCCATCTGGATACCCTCGACGTTCATGCCCACGTTGCCCGGAAAGCTGTTTTACCTCAAAGAGCTTGCGGGCCCGCTTGTGGCCGATGTGAATTAAAATTTACAGAATTATTAATTTTTAATTTTTTTTGCCCTACCCCTTGACAAACAAAAGAAATTCGTGTATAATCCCAGATATGCGGATTTAGCTCATTCGGTAGAGCGCGACCTTGCCAAGGTCGAGGTGGCGGGTTCGAACCCCGTAATCCGCTCCATAAAGCCAAAAAAAGCGCGTATAACAAGCCTTGTTATACGCGTTTTTTGTCGTTTTTTTTGTTTTAAAAATGGTCGGTTATCAGAACCGGCTTTTTGCAAAACGCCTTTTTCAGCGTCTCCGCGTTGCCGAAAAGCTGCACGTCGTCTCTTTTTGCCACCTGCTCGAATTCATACACCCCGAGCGCCATATGCACCAGCGCGTGCTCCGAAACCTCGACGTCGGCTCCGGCGTCCGCGGTCTCCACCCGGCATTCGCCGCCGCCGTATTCGACCGCGTATGTGTTGTTATTCCAAGCGGCGAACCTGTCGATGATTTTTATAGTGAATTTGCCTTCGCCCTCCGGTTTTTTGAGCAGCTCGAGCATGCGCTTCGCGTCCACCACCCGGTTCATGCCCAACCAATTTGTTTCGATCCGGATATCGTACAAATTGTTCCAGTACAATTCCGCGACAAATTCGGGGCTTGCAGTAAAAGCCAAATTTTCCGCCGCTCCTTCGAACATCCCCATAAATTGCAAAATGCCCATCATGCCCTCGCGGCCTTCCCAGGCGATGTCGAATATCTCCAACGTGTTTCCGTTTCTTTTGAATTTCGCCCACGAGCATATATTGCCGCCGCCGTCCGCGAAATAGTACAGCTTGGTGGTGCCGTACAGGTTTATGTTCAAAACATCGTCCCAGCTCTTCGGCGATCTCGACAGCATCATATTGTGCCTTGCGGCGTAGGTTTCGTATAGCGAAATCAATTTTTCTTTTTCTTTGTCCCCTGCGACAAATTCGCGCGCCTCGCCGCAAACCGGGAAGCGGCGGGCGGGTTCGACGGGGAGGATGTATTTTTTTGCCGACCCGCACTGCTCATAGCCGAATTTTCTGTAATAGTCATGGGAAAACGGGTAAAGATGCGAAAAGACCACGCCCTTTTCATGTATGTCCGAAAATATTTTTTCAAACACTCTCCTCACGTGGCCCTGCCGCCTCGTTTCGGGCATGGAGGCCACCCCGCCTATCCCGTACATGGGAACTTTGTTGCCGTCGAACCACATGGTGTACGGCAACGCTTCAATGGCCGCGAGCGCGCGCCCGTTTTCATCCATTGCCCCATATACTTCGTCGTCTTTGTATTCGCCTTTCTCGATTTTCTCGCGCATTTCCTTTTCGTTCACCTCGGCGGAAAACGCGGCTCCCTGCACGCGCGAAACGGACAGTCTTTCCTCCGGCGAAACTTTCCTGTATTCGATTTTTGACATGTTGCCCCCCTTAATTATTTGCTCGGCGATTTGGCCATATCCAGCTGCACGCCGTTTTGAACTTTTTTTTCATATGTGGAATTTTGTATGAGCTCCTGCAATTTGTCCTCATAGGGTTTGCCGTCCAAAGGCAGCCTGACCGCTTTTTCCTCAAAGGAGGAAAGCATGATGGCGTTTGCGATCATCACCGGGTTTAGCCCCTCCGTGCCGTATGCGATCAGGTCGATATTTTTCGTGATTATCGAATTGATGAATTTTTCGGTCACGGCCTGGTGGCCGGAGGGCTGGCTGTGACTCACCGGGATTTTTGTTTCCCAGTTTTCCACCGTGCCGAAACCGTTTTCGGTCTCTCTGGAATATTTGAACATCGACATCCTGTTGCGGTAAAACACCAAGCTGCCCTTTTCATACACGAGCGTTCCGTTTTCGCCCACTATCTCAAGGCGGTTCGTTCCTGGGCATTCCCCGGTGGTCGTGATGAAATGGCCGATCATCCCGTTGGAATGCTCCATATATGCGGTCACCTCGTCTTCGACCTCTATGTCGTGATATTTGCCGATATGCGCGAATCCCTGTATTTTTTCGGGCAGGCCGAACAGCCAGTGGTACATATCGAGATTATGCGGGCACTGGTTCGTGAGTATCCCGCCGCCTTCGCCCGCCCATGTGGCGCGCCAGCCGCCGCTGTCATAGTATGCCTGCGAGCGGAACCACGACGTGTTGATCCATGTGGCGCGGGTGAGTCTGCCTAATTCCCCGCCCTGCAATATGTCTTTTATCTTTTTGTACTGCGCAATGGTCCTCTCCTGGAACATGATGCCGAACACTATGTCGGGGTTTTTCGCCTTTGCTTCTTCATATGCCCCGATCATTTTCTTGGCTCCGTTTACGTGCACCGTGACCGGCTTCTCGCAAAGCACGTGGATCCCTTTCGCGAAAGAATCGACTGTGATCGGCACATGGTCGTAGTGGGGGACCGCGATCAATACGGCCTCCAGCCCGGAATTTTCGAGCATATCCGAATAGCTGTAATATGCCTTGGTATTATACGCGGCGGCCGCGTCATCGGCTTTTTTTGCCACAATGTCGCAAACCCCCGCAATTTCCACGGTATCCATCGAACCGAGATACTTCAAGTGCCCGGAACCCATGTTCCCGAGCCCGACCACGCCTATTTTAACTTTTTTTCCCATTTTGCTTTTCCTCCCATTTTTGTTTCATGTTCACTTGATCGCTATGTTCACTATCTTGTCCGGCACCACGATTTCCTTTATGATCTCTTTTCCCGCGATCAGCTCTTTTATCCTGCCGCTGCTTTTTGCGAGATTCAGCGCCTGCTCTTTGGATATGCCCGCTTCCACTATGATTTTGTCGCGCACTTTCCCGTTTATCTGCACCGCCATCTCGACCGTGTTCTCCTTTGTCTTTTCCTCGTCGTAGCCGACCCAAGGCGATAGGGACAAAAACCCCCTGCCGCCCGCCAGGAACCACAGCTCCTCGCAGATATGCGGAGCAAAAGGGCAGAGCAGCGTCAAAAAGGTTTTCAGCTCGTCGATTGTTAGCGTTCCCGCGTCATATATTTCGTTTGAGAGGGTCATCAAGGATGCTATCGCCGTGTTCATCTTCAGGTTGTCTATGTCGCTTGTGACTTTTTTTATGGTCTGGTGGAACTTGGTTTCGAGGCGCGGCGTGGCTCCCCCTCCGCTCGCCATGTCGATCATCCCGAAGACCTTGTCGAGAAATCTTTTGCAGCCTTTCGCGCCGTTATTTGACCAGGGCACCGATTTTTCGAAGTCGCCCAAAAACATCTCATACAGCCGCAGAGTGTCCGCCCCGTACTCGCGCACCACGTCGTCGGGGTTTATGCCGTTGCCTTTGGATTTGGAGATCTTTTCCCCGTCCTCCCCGAGCACCATTCCGTGCGAGGTGCGCTTGAGATAGGGCTCGGCGCAGGGCACGATGCCAATATCGTGCAAAAACCGCGACCAGAAGCGCGAATACAGCAGATGCAGCGTGGTATGCTCCATCCCGCCGTTGTACCAGTCCACCGGCATCCAATATTCGAGGGTTTCTTTGGAGGCCAATTCGCCGTCGTTATGCGGGTCGCAGTAGCGCAAAAAATACCACGAGGATCCCGCCCAGCCCGGCATCGTGTCGGTTTCGCGGCTTGCGTCGCCCCCGCATTTTGGACACTTGCACATAACCCAGCCGGCCATCGCCGACAGCGGCGATTCGCCCGTGTCGGTTGGCTCGTAGGATTCCACATAGGGCAAAACAAGCGGCAGCTCGGATTCGGGCAGGGGGACATAGCCGCATTTTGGGCATATCACTATCGGCACGGGCTCGCCCCAATATCTCTGGCGGGCGAATATCCAGTCGCGCAGCTTGAACTTGACCGTTTCGTAGCCTATGCCCTTTTCGGAAAGGAACCGGTTTATCCTTTTTTTCGCATCCTCGACCGGCATTCCGTCCAATATGCCGGAATTGACCAGCGTTCCGGTCTCGGTGTCGGTGAAGGCCTCTTTTGCTATGTCGCCGCCCGCCACCACTTCGACGATCGGAAGCCCGAACTTTTTTGCGAACTCATAGTCGCGCTCATCGTGCGCCGGGACCGCCATGATCGCCCCTGTGCCGTAGGATATGAGCACGTAGTCGGAGACGAACACGGGTATCTTTTCGCCGTTGGCGGGATTTACCGCCTTTACGCCCGAAATCTCGACGCCGGTTTTATCCTTGGCCAGCTCGGCCCTCTCAAAGTCGGTTTTTTTCAGCGCCGCTTTTTTGTACCCGGCGATTTCGCCGTAGTTTTCGATATGCTCTTTTAGTTCCTCCAATATTTCGTGCTCGGGGGCGATTACCATGTAGGTGGCGCCATAAAGAGTGTCGGGGCGCGTGGTGTACACTTCCAAAAATTTGCCCTCGAACCCGTCCAGCGCGAATTTGACCTGGGCGCCGCTCGAGCGGCCTATCCAGTTGCGCTGTCCGGTTTTCGCCCGCTCGATGTAGTCGAGATCCTCCAGCCCGTCCAGCAGCTTTTGCGCGTAATCGGTGATCTTGAGCGTCCATTGGCTTTTTTCCTTGGGGATCACCTCGCTGCCGCAGCGCTCGCAAACGCCGCCCACCGCCTCTTCTTTGGCGAGCACGCACTTGCAGGAGGTGCACCAGTTCACCGGCTGCATTTTTTTGTAGGCGAGCCCCGCCTCGAACAGTTTCAAAAATATCCACTGCGTCCATTTGTAGTACGAAGGGTCGGAGGTGTTGATCTCCCTCGACCAGTCGAACGAAAAACCCAAAGATTTCGCCTGCGCCTTGAATTTGGCGATGTTTTTGTCGGTGGCTTCCTTGGGGTGCATTTTGTTTTTTATCGCGTAGTTTTCCGCGGGGAGCCCGAATGCGTCCCATCCCATCGGAAACAGCACGTTGTAGCCCTCCATGCGCTTTTTGCGCGCTATTATGTCCATGGCGGTGTATGGGCGCGGGTGGCCGATGTGCAGCGCCTCGCCGGAGGGGTAAGGGAATTCTATCAGCGCGTAGTATTTGGGCTTCGAGCGATCGTCTGATGCCTTGAAGGTTTCGGCTTCATCCCATTTTTTTTGCCATTTGCTCTCTATTTCTTTAAAATCGTAATTCATGGTGCGTGCGCCTCTCATAATTTTTGTTTCTTGTTCAAATATACCAAATTTATTTTATTTTGTCAAGGGACTTGACAAGAAAAATTTATGCGGCATGATGCAAAGCGGCCAAAACTGCCGGGTTCTGCACTCCAAAAAAGGCTATTTTATGACTTGCCAATATCCGTTTTTTCTTCCGCCGATGCGTTTTATGATCCCCTGTTCGCGCAACATTTGAATTTCGCGGGCGACCGTTCGCCTCGGCATATCCAATTGCTTGGAAAGCGCATCGTAAGTCATCTGAGGCGTTTTTGAAAGCGCGCATAAAATTTTGTTTATAGTGCCATTTATAGTGCCATCAGTGCCATTTATAGTGCCATAATTTGTGTCGTGTTGAAGTGAATCGCGCTTGAATATCACTTTGAAAAAGAATCCTTCTGTTTTAAATACCGGCTTTTCAAGATTCGCCGTTTCCATCGCCCGGATCATTTTCATGATGCCCGTCCCCATGCGTTCGATGTAGTGCGCGCGATGGAGCAAGCTGGCAATCACGGGGTTTCGGGTCACGCTCGTGCTCCCGAAATTTTCTTTCGTGATACCTTTTGGCGCGGTTCCGGGATTGGTGATTTCCACGCGGTCATCGAAAATTTCGACCATCACCCTCGCGCCTTTTTCAAAATAGTCGCGGTGGCAGACGGCGTTTATTACAGCTTCCCTGAGCGCATCTTCCGGCAATTCCAAGATATTTTTGCGCTGCACCGTTTTTATCTCATAGCGCACACGCAAATTGCGCTTCAAAAATACGATGGCATTGTCGATATTTTCAATTATGCTGCCATTGAAATCTTTCGCGTCGCTGATATTGGATTTTTTCAGGTATTTCAAATACTCGGCTTCATCGAAATTATCCGTTATCGGATATTTTTCATTCACGATGGAATCATATATGACTTTCCCCTCGGTCTGCAAAAAATCGATGATGCTGTCCCGTTCCAGTTTTTGTGAATTGGGGCCGGAACGCAAATAGAAGCCCTTGGAGCAGGAATAGGGTTTATTGGCGCCTTCGGGGACGGCGACGACGATAATGTTTTCATGCACTGCGACATCTGCCGACAAGCGCGGCTCGATTTGGTTTATCGTGTCCTGCACCCTTGAACGCGCGGCATTGCTTGTGTCCGTCCCGATTATTTTGCCATTATCGTCCACGCCAATAAAAATTCTGCCGCCCGAAGCGTTGGCGAACGCGCAAACTTCGGAAGCAAGGGATTTATCCGCAGATTCTTTGAATTCTGTCGTATAATTTTCGCCCTCGCCGAGAATGATATCTAAATCTGGAATCATAAACTTCACCTGTTTAAATTCTGGTTATGAGTCTTTCACAAACTGCCTTGTTTTATTTTCGACATTTCCGTGTCCAATTTATTGACATCGCCGCAGTTTCGATTATATCAAATTCATTTTATTTTGTCAAGGGCGCTCACAAAAAAGGCAGTTTTTGCGTCGCAGCCACAAAAACACTTGACTTTGCACGCCTTTCGTGATACAATGCAGATATGCTTGAAGATGCGTTTTATTTTGTCGATTGAATCTATAAAGAGATCCAAAAAACATGAAAATATTAAAAAAATCCGACGTTGTTTTGATTGCGGGGTTTGTGGCTTTCGCGGCCGCGTTTTGGTTCATATTTTCCCCGGCGCAGGGGGGCGACACGGTGGTCATAAAATCAAACGGGAAAATTTACGAAGAAGTTCCTCTTGGCCAAAACAAGGAGATTCCGATATATTCCAAAGAGGGCGCGCTCACAAATATCGTGACGATACAAGACAAAGAGGCTTTCGTCTCCTATGCAAGCTGCCCCGGCAAGCTGTGCATGAAACATAGCCCCATAGATTCGGGCGGCGTCATCGTTTGCCTTCCAAACAGGGTGAGCGTGGAGATAAAACAAAGCGACAATTCCAAACAAATATTCGACGCCGTGATCGGAAGATAGAATATCATGAAGACAAGGGCAAAATATATCGCGTTTTTGGGGGTGTTTTTGGCGTTTTCGGTGGCTCTCGGCTATTTTGAGAGGGCGCTCCCCCCCATTGCCCCCGCATTTCCCGGGATAAAGCTCGGGCTTCCAAATATGGCCGTCATCGCCTTGATGTATATGAAGGATTACAGGACGGCGTTTTTGTTGAACATTTGCAGGGTCATAATTTCCGGAATTCTGTTTTCGGGGATGCTTGGAATGTTCTACGGGCTTTTTGGCGCCTGCGTCAGCTTCGCGGCGATGGCGCTTTTAAAAAAGACAAACGCTTTTGGGATCGTGGGGGTGAGCTCCGCGGGCGGGGTCTTCCACAATCTCGGGCAGATTTGCGCGGGGGCGTTGATCGTGGGAGGCGAGCTGTTTTATTATTTCCCCGCCTTGACCATATTCGGAACCGTTTCGGGGGCGGCAATCGGATATTTGTCGGGGCTGGTGATAAACAGGCTGAACAAATTAGGATTTGGAGCGAATTTTATGAACCATTATTTCGAATCGAACGAACATTTGAACCATAGGCCAAACCAAAGGGAATACACACACAAATTCACGAAATTCGAATTTGTCACGGATGCGGGCGTGTTTTCCAAAAACGGCGTGGACCGCGCCACGGATATTTTGCTTTGCAGCTTGCCGGAACTTTCGGGGAAAGTCTTGGATTTGGGCTGCGGGTTCGGCTGCGTGGGCATAGTGATTGCGAAGATATACAAAAAAGAAGTCGAAGTCACCATGTCCGACGTCAACGGGAGGGCGGTCGAGCTGGCTGAAACAAACGCCGAAAAAAACGGAATAAAAGCAAATACAATAAAATCCGACGCTTTTGAAAACATTCCCGGAAAATTCGGCAGCATAATCACAAACCCGCCGATACACGCGGGAAAAGATGTCGTATACAGGCTGTACGCCGAAGCGCACGGGCATCTGGATCCGAACGGCAGATTTTTTGCGGTTATCCAAAAAAAGCACGGCGCACTGACCCACAGGCAAAAACTCTCGGAAATATTCGGCGAACGAAACTGCAGGGCGATATACTCGAAAAAAGGCTATTTCGTGTTTGAATGCACGAAATAGCCCGAAAAATCCGCACGGAGAGGCTTTCAATCGCTCAGCACGACCCGGTTGCGCCCTTCTTTTTTCGCGCGGTAAAGCGCCTCGTCCGCTTGTTTCGCCGCCTCCATCAAATCGTCCGCCGCAATGGCGCAGGCCACCCCGAAGCTCGCGGAAACCGATATGTCCTTGCCGTCGAATTCCACCGATGTCTTGAATATTTCCATCCGGATGCGTTCCGCGGCTTTGAACACATTTTCGCGGTTGATATCGCACATGAGGATTATAAATTCCTCGCCGCCGTATCTTCCGAACAAATCATACGGGCGTATGGTATTTTTGACCGTTTGGGCCAATTCTTTCAGCACTTTGTCGCCCGCCAAATGCCCGTATGTGTCGTTTACCGCTTTAAAATGATCCAAGTCGAAAATCGCGATGAAACATTCGTGGCCGGTCCTCAGCGACCTGGCGACTTGTATGGCGGCTTGTTCCATAAAAAACCGCTTGTTGAAAATCCCCGTGAGCGCGTCGTGGCTTGCGATTTCTTTCAGGCGTTTGCCGAGTTTCACGTTTTTTGCCAGCACGAAAATGATCGCCGTCAAAACAAGCAAAATGAAAAAAATAAATATTTCGTATAAATGCATGCGCTCTGCCGCGAGTTTTTTCGAATAGTCGAAGTTTCTGCCCGTCCAGCTGATTTCAATGGATCCGGTATCCACATACTCCTGCGCCTTGTCGATGATGGAGCGCAAAACGGGTTCGCTTTCGTGGAAGCCGAAATGGGAATCAAGCGGCACATCCAGCTTTATATTTATCTTGAACCCCGATTCTTCGCGGTAGTTGATCTGCGTGAGCAACATATACTCCGAGGCGACCAAAATATCTATTTCGCCGCGCCCGAGCGCGTCCAAACATTCGAATTGCGTGTCATATTCGCTTATCTCCCCGTGTTCGGGGAACAATTCGTGGAACATGTCGTATTTCGCCGATTTTTTCATCGCCCCCACCGATGCGTATGCGACTTGGTGGAAACCCAAATTCGGATAGTCCGCTTTTGACATGAGAGCGTAGTATGATCGCGCATAGGGGATTTTGCTCCAGAAGAATTGGGCGCTCCGCGCTTCGGATTGCAAAAGCTGCGCCACCATGGAAATTTCGCCCGCATCGAATTTTTCATATATCTCCGCCCATTTCGCGTTTTCTGAGGCCGCCGGCTCAAACGCCATTCCTGTAAGCCTTGTGATTTCGTTCAGGACATCCACGGCGATTCCTTCGAATTGGCCGTCTTTTTCGTTGAAGAAGACGATTGGGTAGTTGTCGTGCTCAAAACCGACGGAAACCGCCGCGCCCCGCCGCGCCAGATCGTCTATGTAAGCCCTTTCTTCGCTTGACAGCGATTTGCTTAGCTTGTATCTCGCATATTCAAAATCCCCGTTTTTGTAGAGCCCGCAAAAATCGTCGATCCCCGCAGATTCGACATATTTGCTTATTGCGGAAATGAAAGCGGAAAGCTCGGGTTTTTTTGCAGCCATAGAAACGGGCACATAGGACATACGGAAAAAGAACCGCGAGCGGACAAAGCCATATTCCTCCTTGTCGAAAAACGGGTCGGCGGAAGCTTCTTCGACAAAAGCGTCTATCTCGCCGCTTTCGATCATTTTCGCCGCTTCGCCATAGCCGGCCACGTAAACGCGGTCAAATGACAGGCGGTATTTTTCCGATATTTTGTCAGCGGCAAAAGATCCCGCCAAAAACCCGATTTTCAATCCCTCTATGTCGGATTCGCTTTTTATCCCGGATTCCAAGGGCGTAAAAATCCGGATCATCCGCTCCGCTATCGGAAGCGTTATGATATATCCCGCGTCCCGGAGTTCGTCCGTTGCGGGAAGCGCGCCGATGAAATCTAAGTTCCCCGATTCAAAATCTTCGATAAGTTCGTCGCGGCTTTCATACAGCTCGACTTCAAAATCCGCCCCGAAAAGTTCGGACAAAGCGAGCTCGCAAAAATCCTTGGCAAAACCTGCGAGGGATCCATCGGGCAATTTGAACGCTTCCGTTGAAAACAGCGCCCCATATGTGAATTTTTCCCTGCTTGAAACCAAAGATTCGATTTCGGCTATTTCCCCCGCAGTAATTCCGGGCACATCCCGAAACGAAGGGTAGCGCAATATGCCGCCGGATTGGTTTTCATCGGATTTTTCGCAGCCCAAAGCCGCGGCCATTACAGCCACGGCGGCCAGCAGCAAAAATATCCTCCGATTAAAAATTCCCATGATGGTTTCCCCCCCGTTTTCAGCTGCGTTTTTTTTGTATGTATCTGCATTTTGCGGTAAAATACGGCCAAACCGCCCCAAACTTCAACATTTTTACACCGTGCCCATTATACCACATAAAAAGCCATTTGGCGATAAATAACAAAAAAGTTATCATTTTCCGCATTTGCTTGTATAAATCCGCAGACGCGCAGCTCTTCCGGCACCGCCCGGAATTTAAGTGAAAAAAGGGAAAAAAGTTGGAAAATAGGTTGACAAAAAACCGCAGAAATGGTACAATAAAAATCATCAAACGAGCCAAACGGGAAAGGAAGGCGCATAATCATGGGAAAAATAAAAATAGCCGCCCTGTGTTTCGCAATGCTGCTGATTTTTTTGGCCGGGAGCGCCTGCTCCGGCGAGCCGGGCGATCGGGGCAAGATAAATTCGGGCGACGGCGAAAAAAAAGAGGAACAGGCCGAAACCGCCGACAAGCTATCCGGATACGATTACGGCGGAGCCGAAATCAGGATCCTGACCAGCATCAACGTGAGCGACGGCTTTATCAGCAATTCAAACTACATGATCGAGGGAATGGGCGAAATCACCGGCGAAGCCGTGGACGACGCGGTCTACAAGAGAAACATGGACGTGGAAGCGCTTCTCAATGTCAAGTTCAAATATACCCAGATAGACGAAGATTACGCGACGGTGGAAAAAGCCATGTCCAAAATCATAATGGCGAGCCTCGACGAATACGACATTTTCATCAACGACATCCGTTCGGTGGCCAATCTGTCGCTGCAGGGGATGTTCCAAAATGTCAAGGGCGCCTTTGTTTTTGACCTGGGCGAAAATTATTGGTATGGGGATTTCATGGAGGACGTTTCCATCGGCAACGAAAAATCTTTCATACTCGCCGGCGACTATTTCATCGACATACTGCGCAACTGCAACGTCCTGTTTTTGAACGGCTCGATGCTGGAAGACGAAAGGTCGATGGGCGCCATGGACGATTTGTATCAGCTGGTGTTGGACGGCAAATGGACGATGGACGAATTTCTGCTTCTGACAAAAGAGTTTTTGAAGGACTTGGACGGAAACGGGAAGTTCGACAAGAATGACCAGTACGGGTTCATCTGCGTGGGGACATGGGGCTCGGCGATACCGTTCATGATAGCCTCCGACACCGACGTGGTGACCAAGGACGCGGCCGGCATACCCAGCCTGACGATCAACAATCCCAAATCGTTCGAACTCCACGGTTATCTCGCGCAGGTATACGCGAAAGATTCGGGAACCAATTCGCAAATGGATCTGAAGGCGCTGCTTTCGGAATTTCAGGACAGGAGGGGGCTGATGATCGGGCTCCAGCGCCTCTGCACCCTGCAGGACTTGCGCAACATGGCCGATGAATTCGCCATCCTGCCATACCCAAAACTCAATCTGCAGCAGACAAACTACGTGACAAGCGCGCACGACACAACGGAAATCGGCGCGATCCCTACCACCACGCCGAATTTCGAAATGAGCTGCGTGACTCTCGAGGCGCTTTGCCGCGAGACAAAAAAAACGGTGATGCCGGTGTATTACGAGCAGGCGCTGAAGATAAAATACGCCCGCGACGAAAAATCCGCGCAGATAATAGACCTGATCCACGACAATATGCGAAATGTCTTCCCGCTGGCATACTCCGAAAAACTGTCCGGCCTGCTCGGGCTCTATGATGTCACCTCTACAAAAGACTTCGCCTCCGGCTACGAAAAATTGGCGCCCAAAGCCGAAGCCGGCCTTGAAGAAGCCATCGAGGCATTTTTGGGCAATTGACCGGTCGGGCTACAGAATCACGTCCCCGTACAAAAGCGCCTGGGCGAGTATCTTCTCGGCGATTTCCATCGTCTTGTACGCGTCGTTGAAATCCGACCCGCAGGCTTTTTTCGAGCGGCAGCAGTCTATGAAGTCCCGCGTCTTTTCCACAAGCCCCGAATGGTTGTAATAGTCGTCGCTCCCTGCGGCGCCCTCGGCGGATATGAACTCCGGTTCGAGATTGCCGTCCTTGTATATGCTGGCTCCGACTTCGTGCTCCGCCTCGACATAAATTCCGGGCGCGTGCATCTCGACGGCGAATATCCTCTTGCCCGAGGACCAGTTGTTCATCAAAATTCCCACGGAACCGTTGTCAAACGTCATCATCGCGTTTATTATATTGTAGTTGGGCACGCCGAAAGAGCGCATATTCGAGGACAGCTCGGCCAGTTCCCCGCCGCACAGCCAACGCAGCGTGTCTATGGCGTGCACCGCGTCGTCCATCATGTGGTCCCTGGCGCAGGTGTAGGGCTGGATGTAATACTTGTAGAATTTGCACACCGCGACGGTTATGTCGCCGCGCTTCCTGCATTCGTCGTAGGCGCGCATGACGCACGGGGTGCTCCTCCTCTGGAAGGACACCTGCGTGGTGCATTTGTTTTTGTTTGCGAGGTATGTGAGCATCTTGCACTGGTGGATGGTGAGCGCGAACGGCTTTTCGATGTACAGGTTGAAACCGTTTGACAGGCACCATTCCCATAGATCGTACATGAGGTGCGGCTGGCCTATGACCGCGACGCCGTCCGGTTTGGTTTCTTTCAGCATGCGCTGGTAGTCGTGCACGCCGAATTGCCCGTAGCGCAGATTTTCGGGCACTTTGTACAAGTCCGCGGTGGTTTTCAGCCGATTTGCGTCTATGTCGCATATCCCGCAGAATTCGACGTCTTTGTGGTGGGCGAAAGCCGGGTATATGACCTGGTTCGCCCGCCCGCCGCAACCCACGAACGCCATTTTAAATTTTTCCATTTTTTGTTCCTCCGTTAAAATAATCAACCATAAATAGATTATAGACGGCATATGTTAATTTTTCGTTGTGCAATTTTAAATATTTACCGAAATATGTTTACTTGTCATTAATTTTGCGATATAATCAGCTTAAATAAATTTTAAAAATGAAAGGGCAAGGGATCAAAAAATGGGCGCAAACAAATTCATAGTGTTCACGAAACCCTGGAAAAACATGACGTTGGAGGAGCTCGGGGACTTGGTGAAAAAAATGGGGTTCGACGGAGTCGAATACCCGCTCCGGGACGGCTATCAGGTACAGCCGTCAGACGGGGCAAAAGGAATAAAGCGGCTCGCGGACGTGCTCGGCGGCTTTGGGCTCGCGGTGGGCAGCATCGCGGGGGGCATCGACGTGAAATTCACGCACGACAACAAAGTGGCGGGGATAAACGAAGAGCTGTTCGCCGGATGCGGCGAAGCGGGCGTAAAAATAATCAGGATATGCCAGGGGCTCGACAAAAACATCGGATTTTTCGAAAATTTGGAGCAGATAAAGCGCACCTACGACGCGGCAGTCCCTTACTGCGAGAAATACGGAGTCGCCATCGGGGTGCAGATGCACTGCGGCGCCTGCATTTCGACGTCGGCCGAAACATATATGCTGCTAAAAGATTACAACCCGAAGCATATCGCGGCGGTTTGGGATTCCGGGCACAACGGGCTGGCCGGCACTGAACCGTGCTTTGCAATTGACACCGTTTGGGACATGCTTTGCATGGTCAACTTCAAGGCGGCTTACTGGAAACTCCGGACGGGGCCGGAAAAAGAAGAAGCCGAATGGGATTCGTGGTGGACTACGGGAACCCATGCGCTCGGGAATTGGCGAGAAGCGGTCGCCCACCTCAAAAAGCGCGGGTACGGGGGAATCGTCTGCATGCCCGCCGAATACAGCGACGAAGCGAACGTCGAAAAATACACGAAGCAGGACTTGGCCTACATCAAAGATTTGTTCGGGGGATGATTACATGAAAATAACGGAGATGACGCTGTACAAAGTGCCGCCGAGGTGGCTGTTTCTGAAAGTCGAGACAAACGAGGGGATAACGGGCTGGGGCGAACCCATAATCGAGGGCAGGGCCGAAACCGTGAAGGCGGCAGTCGAAGAATACAGGGGATATCTGATCGGAAAGGATCCGATGAAAATCGAAGACCACTGGCAGGCAATGTACAGAGGCGGGTTTTATCGGGGCGGGCCCGAAGTGATGAGCGCGATATCGGGGATTGACCAGGCGTTGTGGGACATAAAGGGCAAATATTACAACGCGCCGGTTTATGACCTATTGGGCGGCTCCTGCAGGGACAGGCTGAAAATTTACAGATGGATAGGCGGAGACCGGCCCGACGACGTCAAAAATTCGGCGCTCGAGGCGATGGGCCAGGGGTATTCGGCGGTGAAGATGAACGCGACGGAAGAGCTGCACTATATCGACAGCTTCGCAAAGATAGAAAAAGTATGCGAAAGGCTGGTCGCAATACGCGAAACCGTGGGCTCGAAACTCGACGTCGCGGTGGATTTCCACGGGCGCGTGCACAAGCCAATGGCGAAGGTTTTGGCAAAGGAGCTCGAACAGTTTCACCTGATGTTCATCGAGGAGCCCGTGCTCCCGCAAAACAACGAAGCGCTCCGCGAAATCGCGAACCACACCTCCACCCCCATCGCGACCGGGGAGAGGATGTTCTCGCGCTGGGAATTCAAAAATCTGCTGGAAGATGGGTATGTGGACATAATCCAGCCGGATTTGTCCCATGCGGGCGGGATCAGCGAATGCAAAAAGATCGCCGCCATGGCAGAGGCCTACGATGTGGCTGTGGCTCCGCACTGCCCGCTGGGGCCGATCGCGCTGGGAGCCTGCATACAGCTCGACATATGCACGCCAAACGCCTTCATCCAGGAGCAGAGCCTCGGCATACACTACAACAAGGGCGGCGACCTGCTCGACTATCTCGCCGACCCTTCGATATACAAATACGAAGGCGGCTTCATAGACGTGATATCGGGCCCGGGCCTGGGAATCGAAATCGACGAAGAGGCCGTGACCGAAGCGGCCGCGAGGGGGCACGACTGGAAAAACCCGATATGGCGCAATTTCGACGGAACGGTTTCAGAATGGTAGGGGAAGGGTTGCATATGGAAAATTGGGAAAAAGATTATCTGCGCGAACTCGCGAAAAAGCAGCTTGAAATAGCGAACAGCGAAGAAATGAAGAAAAAAGAGGCGCTGTGGCATGCGCACAACGACTATTTGACGAAAGAACCCGTGGCGACGCTCGAGCGCGGCACCTTCAACAGGGAATTCGCCCATCTTTGGAACCCGAAATGCGTTTCCGACGCGGCGAGGAACCTGGAATACTATTTCCATTCGAACATGGTCCAGTACGAGTACATTCACGACGACACGGTGATGCCAAAAGAATTCGCCGTGGGCATATGGGCGGGGCTAAAACCGTTTGACATAGATGTGAAGCGCGAGCGCACGATCGGGGAGACACTGGCCTTCAAGATAGACTATGAGATAAAAGATTTGGGAGCCCAATTCGGCCAATTGAAAAAATCGCCGCTGCATTGCAACTTTGAAGACGCAAAAAATCACAAAAAGTTAGTCGAGGACATATTCGGGGATCTGATGCCCGCGCGCCTCGCGTTTACTCCCTGCGTGTCGTTTTCGCAGAACATACACAACATCATGGGGCTTGAAACGATGATGACATCGATGTACGACTATCCCGAGTTGTTTCACGAAATGATGGAAATGCTCTCAGACGATTATGTCGGGCTTTGGGACATGGCGGAACGAAACGGCTATATACGCCCGAACAATTTCAACGTCGGCGTGCCGCAGGGCTCATACGGGTTCACAGACGAGCTCCCGAAAAACAAAGGCGATTTCAATTTGGGCGACGTTTGGGGGTATATGGATTCGCAGGAGACATCGGAAATATCTCCGGATATGTACCGCGAGTTCTTTTACCCGTACTACAAAAAGGTGAGCGAACGCTTCGGGAGATTCAATTACGGATGCTGCGAGGGGGTTAGCTCGATTTGGGATCTCAGCGTTTCGAACTACGAAAACTTGAGCAAGGTTTCGATTTCCAATTGGTGCGACGAAGAATACATCGGAGACAAATTGAGGGGCAAAAAAATAACGTACCACCGCAAGCCGTTCCCCAATTATCTCGGAGTGGACAAAGAATTCGACGAAAAGGGATTTTCGGCGCACATAGAAAAAACCCTCAAAGCGGCACGGGGCTGTTTTCTGGAATTTTCTTACAGGGACGTTTATTCGCTGCAGGGCGAAATCTACAGGGGCAAAAAAGCTTATGAAACCATCAAAAAGTGCATAGACAAATTTTGGAAATAGTGAGGAGGCGTATTTTTTTTGAAAAAATTTTTAATTGTTTTAATGGCTGTTTCAATTATCGCGTCAATTGCGTCCATCCAGGTATCGGCGGGATCGGGGGGATCGAGCATGGGGGATGTCAAATACATACAAAAGGGAACGATTCAAATAGACGGAATGATGGACGAGGCCTATGCGAAATCGCTTTCGGTGCCAATCGATTTGCTGAGTTCCGACACTTCCAGCACCAGGGAAAACTACGCGACCGGAACCGCATGGCTGTTGTGGAACGAAGAAGGGATATATGTTTTCGCGGAGATAAACGACCCGACTCCCACGACCCCTCCCTCAATGGTGGGAATGCCGATGGACAGCGGGCTCACCGAAGAATATTTTATCTGGAACAGGGACGCCCTCGAAGTCTTCTTCGAACCGACCAACAGCGATTCCAGAGCTGAAACGTATGCCACCCATATGTGCGTGGACAATGCGGCCTATATATACGCGGGAGCGTACAACGACGGGGACGAGAGCGATTTTTTCGCCTGCCTGAAGGTAAACGGCAAAGAAAAGGAAGATATGGACTATTTGGTCAGGGTGGACCCGAATGACAACAAAAAATATTACGTCGAAATGTTTTTCAGGCTTCCCGGATTTTCCTACAAAGCGGGCGATAAAGTCGGCATCATGTTCCAAATTGACGACATGGAAAAAGCGATAGAAAATTTCAGCAACGGCGAAGACCGCTCCGTGGTCATAAACCGCTGCAGCGCCGGCGATTCGACGGTTGTCTGGGACATACCCAACCACGACTACATCGTGCTTTCAGCAGAAGACGTCACGCCCCCTCCGCCAGCCGCCGAAGAAGAAGATGTGCCGGCCCCGGCGGTTGAAGTTGAACTTCCTGCCCCCGCTGCCCCTTCCCCGGCCCCAAGCGCGCCCGAACCAAGCCCGCAAACAGGCGATATGGGCATGATGTTTGTTTTAGGCGCATTCGCGCTCGCCGGCGCATTCGCGACGAGAAAATCGCCGGCGAAAAAATAGGCGAAAAAAACGGAGAAAAAATTTTGCATGAAATATCCAAGCCGCCGGGACAGGGAAATCCCGGCGGCTGTTTGTTTTATAGCTTGATTTCTTTGAATTTTTATGATATAATAACATCAGATGTTAGAATTTCATAAGGAGGCTTTATTGTGTATATCAAAAGGCATATTGAAGAAGCCGTTTTAAGGCGGGCCGAGATGAAAGGCGCGGTGGTCGTGACCGGGGCGAGGCAGACAGGGAAAACAACATTGATGGAAAACATCAAACCCGATATCCGAAAAGTCACTTTTGACGATTTGCCCACCCGCCGCAGAGCCATCGACGAACCTTCGGCATTTTTTGAAATGGCGCCCCCTCCGATCTTCATAGACGAGGTGCAGTACGCCCCCGCAATTTTTCATTACATCAAGATTCTATTGGATAAGAGCCGCAACAAAGGGGATTTCTTTTTGACCGGCTCCCAAAGTTTCGCATTGATGAAAAACGTGAGCGAGAGCCTGGCGGGCAGGGCCGGAATTTTAGAATTGCTTGGCTTGTCGCTGCGGGAAATAAACAAAGAGGAATGGAACAGGCCGTTTCTGCCCACGATGGAATATTTAAAAAAACGGGCGGAAAACATGACTATGATGAACATCCCGAAGATATGGGAAACCATTCACAGGGGGTGTATGCCGGAGCTGGTCGCCCAACCGGGCTTTGAGTGGGATGAGTTTTATTCGGATTATGTCAAGAGCTATATCGAAAGGGATGTCCGCAGCTTGACTCAAGTAGCCGATGAGGGGGATTTTTTGAAGTTCATGACGGTGTGCGCGGCCATGACCGGGCAAATGCTGAACTTGGCTTCGCTTGCAAGAGATGTGGGCATAAGCGAGCCGACGGCAAAACGATGGCTGTCCGTATTGAGGACGAGCGGGATCGCGTACCTTTTGAAACCATACAGCAGCAATGCGATCAACCGTGCGGTCAAAACGCCGAAACTGCATTTTTTGGACATCGGCTTGGCGGCGTATCTGACAAGGTGGATGACTGCCGAAACATTGAGCATAGGGGCGATGAACGGGAGCTTTTTTGAAAGTTTCGTTGTTTCCGAGATTTTGAAAAGCTATGCCAATGCCGGCAAAGAAGTTGATTTGTACTTTCTCCGCGATGGTGCCCAAAGAGAAATCGACCTCATGATCCATCGTGACAATACGCTTTATCCCATCGAGATCAAGATGCATTCGGAACCCGAGCCAAGGGATATAAGGCACTTTTCCATGCTTGACGAAATTAAAAATGTGAACGTGGGCGAGGGCGGGGTCATCTGTTTGGCAAAGGAGCTTTTGCCCCTTAAAGACAATCACAAAATCATACCCCTTTGGGCGATATAGTGAAAGCGTTAGGGGAATTTTCGCTTTCTTTTGATAAATTGTTTGCAAATTGCAAAATCAACACTTATTTTTCAAATGTTAGGATTAGGCAATCTGTTATTTCTCTTGGCCGCCAAAAACAAATTTATCGCCAACAGCAAAAAACTCAAGTTCCAAACAATTATCGCCATGTTGATGTACGGAATGACAAGTTCCGGCGCAAAAATGCGAATAAAATAAAATACAAAGACAATGGCGCATATTGCCATGTTTATTGCGGCAAACGCCTTGTTTGAATTTTTGCCCAGAACAATCAATATCAAAACGGCGGCAAGGATACTCAGCAAAAGAAGGGCCAGCGGCAGGTAAAAGACAAAAAACATGAACATATCCCCGGATCTTTCCACTATTCTGTAATATACATTGAATAACAATTTAAAAAGCCCGTAAACCATAAAAATCGCCGCGGATATGATACTTATTGTTTTAGATTTGTCTTTTTGCGCGATCATGAAAATGCCGACAGCCAAAGCCATCAGGCCAATTCCCGAAAAATCGGACAATAGCGAAAAATGCAAAAAATAGCCTGTCATGCCTAAAATTCCCGCAAAAGCGGCCCCTATTATGCAAATAACAAATGGCATCTTAATAGCGGAATTCGCTCCCGCGCTTTCGGGGCCATGCGATTTGTCCCATAATTTATTCACAAAGCCCCACGTTATAAGCGGATTGAGCAAACCGAATATGGCCTGTCCGAAATTCATAGTGACGATATTTATGACAAAGGCGACGGACACGCATGCGGCTATTATATAAAACCCTGTCTTTTTGCTTGCCAGAAGCGTGGCGAAACCTATGGCCGCTCCAAAGGATAAAACACTGGAAAGAACCATAAGCCCGGGTATAGTTGCCACCTCCACCAAAGCCAAAGCGAAAATTCCCAGGGCTGTATTTGCGGCAAGGCAGATAATAAGCCACGCTATCGCCCCGCCGGACAGTTTTTTGCGTGAAACCGGCATCGCAGCATCATTCGAATTGCTGTAATTTGGCGCAAGAATATTTTCCGGATTTTTTTGTGTTTGGCCCTTCATGAACGAATCATACGCAGCCTGCGCCCACGAATTGTTGCCTAAGCCGTTTGGCCCCATTATGCCGTCAAAGACAAGCGGCTCATTGCTCCCGTTCGCGCTGAAAACAAGCGGATTGGAAGCGCATACCTCCGCGAATTCCCTGTCGGCGGAGAGAATTCTTTGAATCGATTGTATTTGCGCCGCATTTGATGATTGAATGCCGATAATGCAGACATTTTCGCGGCCGCTCAGCGTAGCGTTGGAGTCTCCCATATACAAATAGCACCCTGTCAAATTGTTTATGGAAACCGATTTGTAAACTTGCTGGTAACAAGCGCTTCCGTATGCGCCGGTATCATATTTTTTTTCGATCCGCTCAATGTCAAAGCGGATGCAAAGTATTGGATAAGGCAACATATTTTTTCCTCCTGTAAATGTATTTTTTGAGTTGTGTTATCCCCATTTTACCGCATCGCGGAGCGCAACAGGCGAGCAAAATGCACATTCCGCAAAAATTTTTTTGAGGCTTGCATATTCGCCCCGAATGTGGTAATATATTATCATGTTCCACATATATATACAAGCGTTTTTTGTGAAATTCCCAAATGCCCGTGTTTGCGAATAATTCGCAAATAAAATTATCAAACGCGAAAGGACGAATCCGATGGCAAAGAACCGAAAACCGCCCGAGCCTCCCGCCGAAACCAAAAACAACACGGAGGCAGTCGAGCAAAAAATAAAGGGTGCGGAAAACTTCGGCGATTCGATGGAAGCGCTCGAAGGCCGATTTGCGCAAAAGTCAGTATGCGAATATTTTCGTGGGCTGCTGTCCGGGCGGAACCTGAGTTCGGCGGAGGTTGTACGGCTTGCGGATCTGGACAAGGATTTCGGGCGGCAGATACTGAATGGCGAGCGCGGCACCCGGCGCGACAATTACATACGGCTGGGCATAGCCATGGGGCTCGGCTTCCATGAAATGCAGAGCATGCTGAAATTTGTGCAGACAGGGCAGATTTATGTGATGCGCCAGCGGGACGCCGCCATCATGTTCTGCATCCAAAAAAAATACAGCTTGATCGACACGCAGCTTTTTTTGGACGAATACGGGTTCGAGCCTTTGGGCGACGGCGGATTTCATCAAGGCGACGATGTTCCGCTCAAAGGCGAAACTCAAGCCCTCGAAACGAAAAAAGTGGAGCAGATCATCATGTCCGCCGCCGAGTTCGACGAGGTGCTGGACAAAACCGAAGGCAAGCTGATCAAAGCAACGATCGAAAAATATTTTGACGATTTGCTGGAACGAAAAAATATCCAAAAAAAAGAATTGTTCGCGCGGGCAAAAATAAACCCGAACATAGGGTATCAGCTTTTGCGCGGAACGAGAAAAAGCAAAAACCGGGACACATACCTGAAAATCGCCATCGAAGCGGGGCTGTCGTTGGATGAGACCCAGACGATGCTGAAACTTTTGAACGCAGGGGCGATTTACCCGGTCATCGAGCGCGACGCGGTGGTGTTTTACGGCATGACGCACGGATACAGCCTTGCGCGCATACAGGCGCTTTTGGAAGAAAGGGGGCTTTTGCCGCTGTGAAATTTTCGCGATTGTGCATTTTGCTCGCCCGGCAAAACCGGCAATTTGATAAAATGGATAAAATGGCAGACAGGAGGCGATGAAGTGCCCGACGATTTCCAAGCCTTTTACGACGATATACTGCAGGCGAGCATAAGCGAAAATATCCCCGAAATCATCCGGCAATATTACGATTTTTTGAGCTGCCTCGGCTTTGGCGAAAGCAAGGAGCTATACATCGTCCAAAACAAACAAACCGGGGACAAAGGCATTTTGCGCGTCACCAAGGGCGAAGCGGGCGAGGACGCGTCGGATGAAGCGCGGATACTTCGCGGCCTCGACCATCCGGCAATTCCCAAGATCATCGGGGAGTGGGAGGATGGGGGCCGAACATTCATGCTCAGGGAATATTTTGACGGGCTCACCCTTCATGCGTTGGTAAAAGGGCAGGGCGTCCTGAAATCCGGCCGGATAATCGACATCGCCGCGGAAATATGCGGTATCTTGCGTTATCTCGGGCGGCAGGCCCCCCCGGTGGTTCACCGGGACATCAAGCCGGAAAACATACTGCTCGCAAAAGACGGCGGCGTAAAACTGATCGATTTCGGCATTGCGAGGCAATTCTCCCCCGGATCGGCAAAAGACACCAAGATCATCGGCACCGAGCCGTATATGGCGCCCGAGCAGTTCGGCTATGAGCAGACGGACGGCAGGGCCGACATTTATTCGCTCGGCGTGGCGATGATCTACATGGCCACGGGCGGCACCGATAAATCGAATCTGAAAAAAACCTACCCGTACAGGCCGCTTGTCCCAATTATCCGAAAATGCATAAAAAAAGACCGGGACCGGCGCTTCTCCGATGCCTCGCGGCTGTCCGGGCGGCTGATTCGGCAAAAAAACAGAACGGCAAAAAAGCTGCTGCTTTTTGCCTTGGCGCTCGCATGCGCCGCCGCCGCGTTCGCGGCGGGGTTTGAGATAGGGCAGGAGAGGGGATTTTCGCGTGGGGTGGATTTCATCATGGATGCCCCGACCTTCAAAAACCTGCCTTTTTCCCAGGAAGAACTGGACCAGCCGATCACATTTGAGAACTGGTACCTCGACATGGCGGTGCGCACCGCGCTGAACAAAGACGGCGAGGCGGTCATCTACCGGCGGGAGGTCTTTAGCCGGATCGACAAGATAAAAATATACGGGACCCTTATCCTCCATCCGTCCTTTGAAAGGGAACTTCTAAAATTCCACAAAGACAAAGGCAATGTTGCCTATTATGTCACCGACAGCGGATTTTGGCCGAATGAGCGGGGCGACATCGGATCGCTCGACGAGATCCCGAATATGTACTACCTGCGCGACCTCACGCTCACTTCTCAGTCCATCGCCGATCTTTCGCCGATTGCGGGCATGAAGCTCGAAAAAATCTGCCTGTGCGACAATTTCATCGGGAACCTGCTGCCAATCAAGGATATGGTGACGCTGCGCGAACTCGACCTCTGCCAAAATCCGCTGAAAGACCTCACGCCCATATCCCGGCTTTTTTCGCTGGAAATATTGGATATAAGCCAAACGCAGGTGACGGATCTGTCCCCGCTTTCAGATTTGACCAAGCTGGAAATTTTGGGGCTGGCCTACTGCGAAATAAAAGACATAGGCGCGATAGCTGCCCTGCCAAAGCTGCGCGAAGTGGATTTGAGCGGCACCCTTGTGGCCGATCTCACGCCGTTTCTCGACTGCGAGCAGGAGATCACGCTTTTTTGCATCGGCATTCCCGATTCGGTGACGGAAAAAATCGCAGGGGCGAAAAATATAACCGTCGTAGACAAACAAATCGAGGATTGAAATGTGAACTTTTGTTTTTTTCAAATTTCGCTTGATTTTTTTGGTTCAAGCATAATCAACCAATTGGTTTTCCTCTTGCAAATTTGTTTTGGATGATGTATAATATTTACGGAAATTATGCAAATTGAAAGACAAAAAACAAAAATAAGGAGGCGTAGTTTATGAAAAGATTTTTTGCGTTCTTGGCGGCTATATTGTCATTGGCGCTGTTTTGGGCGTCATGCGGCGGATCCAATGACGCTTCCGGCCCTTCAAACGAACCGGCGGCAAACAACAAAGAAAACGACGATGACGACGAAGCGCCCGAGGCGGCGACCGAAAGGCTCAAGGCGGAGGTTCCCGACGATATGGACTACGGCGGATACGAGTTCAAAATACTTTGCAACAGCCTGGACATCACGCACTGGGGATCAAGGGACATTTATGTCGAAGGCGAAAACGGGGACACGATCAACGACGCGGTATATTACAGAAACAGGGCGATAGAGGAAAAATACAACATAACGGTCAAAGGCGTTTTTTCGACATCGCAACTAAACGACGCGAAAAAAAACATCAAGGCGGGCGACGACGCATACGACGTTTTGACCATACCCCTGCAAGGCAGCGCTTCGCAGCTGGCCCAGGAGGGGATGTTGCTCGATTTAAAAAATGTCGCGTACATCGACCTTGAAAAACCATGGTGGGACCAGAAAGCAAACGAACAGCTTTCAATCGGCGGCAAGCTGATGACCACGATCGGCGATTTGCTGGTCATAGACAAGGATGCGCTGTTCATATTCCTTTTCAACAAAGACATAATCCGGGAATACGGCTTGGAAGACCCTTACCAGCTCGTCAGGGACGGCAAATGGACAATCGACAAAATGTGGGATATGGCAAGGGGCATATCCAAGGATATCGACGGGGACGGGGCGATGGATGACAGCGACTGCTACGGATTCATTTCGCAAACCCACACCATGCACGGCAACGTGGTCGGTTCGGGCCATTTCGTGATAGTCAAGGACAAGGACGATATGCCGGTTTTGAACATAAGCGACCCGATGATACAAGCCTCATACGAAAAATGGATTTCGATATACAACGACCGCCAAAACACCATCGTGGCGCAGGACTACTCTTCGAAATATGCGGACATATGGGATTACCAGCTGCAGATGCTCGCGGAAAAGCGCGGGCTGTACCTGTACACGGGTATGAACAGAGTGACGCTGCTCCGCGAAACCGATTGCAATTTCGGCATATTGCCGAACCCGAAATATGACGAGGCGCAGGGCGAATACTACAACGCCGTGCACGCATGGTGCACGACGTCGGTGAGCATCCCGATAACCTCCGATTCCGAAAGGACGGGAATCGTGCTCGAAGCCTTGACAGCCGAAAGCTATTACACTTTGCGTCCCGCATACTACGACACTTCGCTCAAAACCAAGCTGATGCGCGACGACGAATCCGGCGAAATGCTCGACCTGATATTTTCGAACCGCTGCTACGATTTGGGGCATGTGTACAATTGGGGCGGGATATTCGATATTTTCGGCAGCCTGACCGAAAAAAAGAGCACCGATTTCGTTTCGGCATACGAAAAAATACTGCCGAAAGTGGATAGGGACATGGAAAAAGCCATAAGCGATTTCAGCGATTTCGGCTAAAATGGAATCAATATCCGATGTCTTTCAGGAAATCGTCGATGATTTTGGAATTGCCCTTTCCGCATTCGGCGTAAACGAAAGTGGCGCCCACCCTTTCGACGACATGGTATTTGGCGCCGCTTTTCTGGGTGTATTTGTTGTAGTTGCTTAAATTCAGCTCGCTTGTGGAGGATGTGCCGCTTTTGTAAGATATTACCGTGGCCTTGTTGGTGTTGAACATGCCAACGGCGCTTTCGGCATCCTCTATTTCAAAAAACTGCATGTAGATGTCGTCCTTTTCAAACGAGACGGAAAGCAGAACGTGGGGAAAATCTTCGTACTGGGCGGTTACGTCAAAGACTTCGTAGCCCGATTCTCCGGCTTTTTTTTTGAAGTCGCCCGCCGTGATCGGAACTTTTTCCGCACAGGCGGCCATCATAAAAACGGAAGCCAGAATCAGGGCGGCAAACAAAAAAACCTTGATTTTTTTCATCGAATGACCCTCTTTTTCAACAAATTTGCCTTTTCATCATTTGCCTTACATTCTAATACATATTTTTGCGAATGTCAAGAGATTTTTATGTTTTTCGCCAAATTCCGCTTGATTTTTTTTGCCGGATTGTATATAATGGTACATAGCGGCAATAAATAAATATTTGGGAGGTATTTGGTCATGGAATTGATAAAAATAGGCACGCTTGTGGACGGTTCGAGCGTTTTGAAGTGGATACCCAAAATAATCGAAAACAAATTCGAGTGTTTTGTCTTGAATTACTTCAACACCATCGGCGACACGGATTTTGCCGAATTGGCAAAAAAAGTGAAGGACGCCATCGGGGACAGCGGGCTCGAAGTATCCTGCGTTTCGATTTTCGCCAATCCGCTGAGGGACGGCGAAAAAATCACGGAATGGGAAAAATGCATCGACAGCGCCCGTCTTTTCGGGGCGGGCACAGTCACGGGATTTACCGGCCGGCTCGACGGCAAGTCGGTGGAAGCCAATATCCCGAGGTTCAAAGAAGTGTTCACGGAACTCGCAAAGCGGGCGGGCGACAACGGCGTGAAGATCGCTTTTGAAAATTGCTACATGGGCGGCAACTGGAACGGCGGCTCGTGGAACATCGCAAACTCGCCGCTTGCCTGGGACATGATGTTCGACGCGGTGCCCTATGACAACGTCGGCATCGAGTGGGAACCCTCGCACCACCTCAGCTTTTTGCGCGACCCGCTCAAATCGCTGAAAAAATACGCAAAAAAAGTATATCACATACACGGCAAGGACGCGAACATCGACTGGGATTCCATAAAAGAATACGGGATAGACGGCGCGAAGTGGTACGCCCGCGACAGGATGCCCGGGTACGGCGACACCGACTGGAAAGAGGTTTGCTCGGTGCTGTACCAAAACGGGTACGAAGGGACGATAGACATAGAAGGCTTCCATGACCCCTTCCTCAAAAACGAGCTTGAATTCACCGGGCAGGTAGCCGCGCTGAAATACCTTAAAGAATGCAGGGGCGGCGAGTTCGTCGCCAACCCGTAGGGTTTTGCGGCAGTCGGCATATGGAACAGCTGCGCGGCGTGGTGGAGCGCATAACATACTCCAACGAAGAAAAAGGCTACAGCGTCATAAAAATCGCCGTGAAAAACTACGGCGAGTTGGTGACTGTGGTGGGAAATATGGCATCGGTCAGCGTGGGCACGGTGGTGACCGTTTTTGGCGACTGGACGCACAATCCCAAATACGGCAGGCAATTTGACGCAAAGTCGTGGGAGGAGAGCGTCCCTGCGACTGTTTACGGAATCGAGAAATATCTCGGCAGCGGGCTTGTCAAGGGCATAGGGCCGAAATTCGCGAAGCTCATAGTGCAAAAGTTCGGAGCGGAAACCCTCGACATCATCGAGGGCGAACCCGACAAATTGATCGAAGTCGAAAACATCGGCTCCAAACGCGTGGCCATGATAAAAAAAGCCTGGTCCGAGCAAAAAGAAATAAAAAACATCATGCTTTTTTTGCAGGAACACGGGGTATCGACCGCTTTCGGGTATAGGATATACAAGGCCTATGGGGAACTTTCCATAGAGACGGTGAAAAACAACCCGTACAAGCTCGCCGACGACATCTGGGGGGTTGGGTTCAAAACCGCCGACGCGATCGCGGCGAAACTCGGCATGGAAAAAGAATCCTTCGAGCGCTGCAGGAGCGGGATTTTCTATGTGCTGAACAAGTTTGCCGACGATTTGGGGCACTGTTATGTGCCCCTTGTCGAATTGTGCAAAAAGTGCTCCGAAATGCTCGAAATAGAAGAAGCGAAAATCGTTATGAGCGTGGACCACCTCGTGCAAGCCAAAGAGCTTTACAGCGAAAAAACCTCGGAAAACGAAGAAAACGGCGATCGGATATATCTTTTGCCTTTCTACTATTCCGAAGCGGGGACGGCAAAGCGGCTCGCTTCGATAATGACAGATGGGCAAAACAAAACGGTGCCGCCCGAAAACGCGAAAAAACTGCTGGGCGAACTTATAGACATGCAAAAAAAGCAGGGCATAGCCTACGACGAAATACAGATAGAAGCGGTGAAGATGGCAATATCTTCAAAGATGTTCGTTTTGACCGGGGGGCCGGGCACGGGAAAAACCACAATCACAAAGGCGATAATCCAAATTTTCTTGAATGCGCAAAAAACCGTTTTGCTCGCCGCCCCGACGGGCAGGGCCGCGAAGCGCATGAGCGAGGCTTGCGGAATGGAATCCAAGACCATACACAGGCTGCTCGAAAGCAAGCCGCCTGACGGGTTTGGCCGCGATGCCGAAAACCCGCTTGAGGGGGACGTGCTGATTTTGGACGAGACTTCGATGATCGACATAGTGCTGATGTACAACCTTTTAAAAGCGGTCCCCGACAAAATGACGCTCATATTGGTGGGCGACGTGGATCAGCTGCCCTCCGTTGGGGCGGGAAGCGTGCTGGGCGACATAATAAATTCGGGCTGCGTGCCCGTGGCGCGGCTCACGCACATATTCCGCCAGGCGGCGGGAAGCAAAATCGTGACCAACGCGCACATGATAAACGCGGGCAAAATGCCGGATCTCTCCGGCGGCAAAAACAGCGACTTTTTTTTCATCCAGACTCCAACCGGCGACGAAAGCGACCCGGGGGAAATAATAAGGCGGATAGTGGAGCTTTGCTCGGCGAGGCTGCCCAAATACTACAACTTCGATCCCGTGGCCGACATACAGGTGCTGACCCCGATGAAAAGAAGCGAAACGGGCTCCGACAATTTAAACAGGGTATTGCAGGAAGCGCTGAACAAAAACACGCTTTCGCTCAGGCGCGGGTCCACCGAATACAAGCTGAAAGACAAAGTCATGCAGATAAAAAACAACTACGAAAAACAGGTGTACAACGGGGACATAGGGTATGTTTGCGCCATAGACCAGACGGACAAGACCCTTTCGGTGAATTTCGACGGGAACACAGTGGAATACGATGTATTGGAGCTCGACGAGCTCGTTTTGTCATATGCGATCACAATCCACAAATCGCAGGGCGGCGAGTTTCCGGCGGTGGTGATGCCTTTTTCGTTTTCGCATTTCGTCATGCTGGGGCGCAACCTGCTCTACACCGCAGTGACCAGGGCAAAAAAAGCGGTGGTGATGATAGGCGACGCCAAAGCGGTGGGCTACGCCGCGAGAAACAATAATTCGCACAAGAGAAACACGACGCTGGCCGAAAGGCTGAAGGAAAAAATACAGAAAAATTGAAGCGTCGGTGGGTTTTGTTGCTGTAATCGCCATTCGTTGCCTCTGATTTTTTTGCTTTTTTCATTGGTTGCCACCTTTTGCGCTTTTTCGATTTTGAAGTTTTGCTCACCTCTGGTTTTTGCGCACCTTGTACACGGAGAAATACTCGCCGGACCCATCACCCTCGTCGTACTCCGCATCGATTCCGAAGTAGTTTATTCAATATCAATAATCATCTTTGTTATTCCATCATTATTAATAAATATATGTTGACCTTTGGTAGTTGTTTCATCCTCCCAAAAAGAAACCATAAATATAAAATTTATAAAATCACCATATACAGCAACTTCGCTATATTCATATCCCTCTGATAGTTCAATCTTTGCCAATTCTATAATTGTTTCTCGTAAATTGTCCCAATTTATTTCCGGTTTTGTTGTATTTTTAAATTCATTTGAATCTCGCTTTATTCCTCCTTGTTTTTCCAAAAATTTGCTATATTCTATATAATCATTAAATATTGAATGTATTATTATAATTTTTTGTGTTATTCCTTTGCCGTCAATATATACATATTGTCCTCCATAAGGTTCTTCATCTGTCCAAAAAATAATTCCCCACATTGATGTTGACCCATCATAACTTACAAAGATTCGGTCATATTCATATCCATTTATTAGTTCGTTCTTTGCTAATTCTATGACATCTTCTTTTGTTTTTACTTCGGTTTCCATTATGTTCTTAAATTCATTAGAGTCTTTCTTCTTGATTCCTCCGTAAAATTCATAATCATCACAAGAATATGGCACTACAACATCATCATGAGGTCGGAAAACATATGCAATTAATTTTGTTACTCCTTTATCATCAATATATATGCGTTGACCATAGGAATAATCAAAAGAAAATAAAATCGCCCATATAGATTCTGTTTTATCATAATACACATCTATTAGGGTATACTCCCATATAATTTCATTTTTTGCCAATTCTATGACATCTTCTTTTGTTTTTATCTTAGTTTCTGTTGTATTCTTAAATTTACTTGGATCAACTCGATATTCATTTTGTCTCTCTAAATAATCGATATCTTCAGCATATGAAAATGGTTCTATATTGAATTCTATCTTGTTTTTTCCATTACAAGACATCGTGCTGCTACCTTCGCTAAAAATTTTATTTGACTTTTTCGTTATAAGAGGATTCTTTTGCTTTTTGTTCCATCGCCTATTTTCGACATTCCATTGTCGAATATTTTGCGCACATTTCCACTTATATCACAGATTTTCGCTTTTGTCAATAGTTTTTTCGCATTTCTTAATAGTTTTTTAAAATTAAACCCCCTTGACAAAACATAACGGAGAAAATAAATCTCAAATTTGAAATGCTGCCGAAGTCTTGGAGGGGTGAATGGTCGAAATGACCACTTTTTTCATAAATATATTTTAATTAAATTCACTTGTATTTTAAATTGCCACTTGACAAAACATATAATTTACAGTAGAATAGAGCTATGGCATACAAAATCGATCGAAATTTTTAACGAGGTGATATTTGTGAAAAACATGACAAAAGCTATTTGCGCCCTTTTGATGCTGTCCATGGTTTTTACCGCCTTCTCTTGCAATTCCGGCGGAGGCGATTCCCTTCCCGACGAAAAAAACGACGCCAAGGCAAACGAACCGGGAAGCGACAACCCGGAGGGGGAACCCGCGAAAGAAACCGAAATCCCGTTCCCGCACGAAACTTTCGACTGCGGCGGCGCCACATTCAAGATACTGATTGACAAACAGTGGTCGGGAAACAATCTCGACATTGAAGACTACGACATCGAGGAGGCGAACGGCGAGGTGCTGAACGACGCCATATATTCCAGAAATATGATAATGGAAGAAACCTTCAATCTGAAATTCGAGGCCGTCCACGCCGACGATTCCGTGGAAACCGCCATGAACAAAACAATAAAGGCCGGCCTCGATGAATACGACGCCGTCGCCCCCAGGCTCATGAAGGCGGCTCTGTTCGCCACCAAGGGATATGGGATAAACGTTTTCGACACGGCCCTGTCGCTTGACGCGCCTTGGTGGGACCAAAACATCGTGAACGACACTTCGATAGGCGGCTATGCGTATTTCATATCGGGCGACATATTCATAAAGCACTACGACGGGATAGCGCTGCTCATGTTCAACAAAAAACTGCTCGGGGATTTGGGGCTCGAAAGCCCGTATAAACTGGTCGGCGAAAACAACTGGACGATGGATACCTTCAACGGCTTGGTCAAAAACGTCTACATGGATATCGACCAGGACGGCAAGCACAACAGGTACGACCGCTACGGGTTTGTGACGCAAGCCGACTATCTGACGAGTTTCATAAACGCGAGCGGCGAAAAATTGGTCTCAAAAAATGCGGACGATATGCCGTATTTTACGGGAAACAGCGAAAAAATTTCGAACATACTCGACAAAATGAACGATATTTACTTGGATGACACATACTGCATGCATAGAAACGCCTATGGCAAGGAAAACGGGGGAGGGGAACTGGTGCAGTTCTGGGTTTTCCCTGACGGCAGGGGGCTTTTCTACTGGGCTTTCCCGCGATATATGGATCTTGGCCTCAGGGACATGGATGACGATTTCGGCATACTGCCCATCCCGAAATGGGATTCGAGCCAGCCGAGGTATTACGCCACGGTGAACAACTGGCATTCGTACACATATATGCTGCCCGTGACCGTGGGCGACGTCGAAAGAAATTCCGTGATAGTCGACGCGATGGCGTACCACGGGAGAAATACGATAAAACCCGCGTACTACGACGTGTGCCTGCAGAGAAAATACACGAGGGACGAAGAATCCTCGGCGATGCTCGACATAATTTTCAGCTCCACCGTCTACGACATATGCACCGTGTACGAAATAGGGGGCTGGACAGGAGTCCTCGAGGGCGCCTTGCAAAACAACAAGCTGAATGTTGCGTCAGACTACGAAAAAAATCAGGGAAAAATAGAAAAGGCCATAGATAAACTGATAGAAAATTTCGAAGATGCGAAAAATTAAAAACACTAAAAGAAGGAGAATATTTTGATGAAAATCGCCATGGACAAGCTCTGCATGGTTTTTTCCCGCGCATTTGACATCATCGAAAAAGAACAGTTGGGCGCAAGCGAAAACCACAGCTTGCGCGTCGCCGTCATGTGCGTCGCAATGGGAAAACGGCTGGGATATGGGGACGAAACCATATCGGCGATCGCAATTTGCGGGATGTTTCACGACAGCGCGCTGACTGAGTACCACCTGTCGCAGCAGGCGGGGGAACTTCAAGAACAAAATATGTTCCTTCATTGCAAAAAGGGGCAGGAAAACGTATCGTGGCTCCCTTTCGACGCAGACATTGAAAAGCTTGTGCTGTACCATCACGAGAGGGGCGACGGGCAAGGGCCGCTGCATAGGAAAGAAAACGAAATCCCGCTGGAAGCCGCCATAATCGCCGCGGCGGACGCAATCGACGCGACATACCACCTGCAGCGCATTTTGCCCGGCGGCCTTCCGGCTTTGCGCGAAAAAATAGCTTTTGGAGCGGACATATATTCCACCCGCGCGGCAGTCGATGTTTTGCTCGATGTCTTGAACGGCGAACTGCTTGAAAAAATGCGCGATGAAAATGTGAGGCAAACCTTGGAATGCGAATTGCCGTCCTGGAAAGTGGATGTCGAAGACCCGAAAATCATTCGCGTAGGCGAATTTATTTCGCGCGTCATAGACTATAAGTCGGAGTTCACCCATACGCACACAAGCCAAATAGCCAATCGGGCCTGGATCATGGCCGATCACTACGGATACGGGACGACGGAGCGCAATGCGCTGTTTCTCGCCGCTTCCCTGCACGACATCGGGAAAATAGGGGTGCCCACTGAGATACTGGAAAAACCGGGCAAGCTCGATGACGACGAATTCGCCACGATAAAGAAGCACGTCAAAAATACGCTCGACTGGCTGGGCGAAATACCCGATTTCGACCAAATCAGATACTGGGCGGCCAACCACCATGAAAAATTGGGCGGATTCGGATATTCCCGCGGGATAACGAAAAATGAACTGGATTTCAATTCCCGCCTGATGGCGTGCATCGACATTTATCAGGCTGTCTGCGAGCCCCGCCCCTATCACAGCGCGAGATCCCATGGGGAAACGATGCAAATTCTCCGCGATATGGCCTCCAAAGGTTTCATAGAAGAAAAAATAGTCGAAGACATTGATGGCGTCATGGAAAAATATTCGCTTTGCCCGGTCCCCTCGCCATTTGACGGCGGCGAAACAAAAGCATCCGGCGAAACGGACGACCGGATGGATTTCGGCAAAAAAATACTTTCGGACGGTTATCGCTGCGATGTTTGCGGATATTTTTATGCAGGCGACCATTTGCCGAAAGATTTTGTCTGCCCGGTTTGCAAAAGAGACGCAGGCCATTTCATAAAAATTAGCGCGAAGGGAAATTCCTGATGAATAACGAAGAACTGTATTTTGAAATCATAGAAAATATGAGGGAGGGCGCCTATTTCGCCGACGAGGACAGGCGGATAGTTTTTTGGAACAAAGCGGCCGAAAACATCACCGGGTACAAAAAAGAGGAAATAATGGGAAAGCCCTGCCAAAACACGCCGCTCAAACATATTGACAGCGACGGCAATTCGATTTGCTTCTCGGGCTGCCCGCTCCACCATACGCTAAGCGATGGCAAAAGGCGGAAGCACAACGTTTTTTTGAGGCACAAGGACGGGCATCGCGTCGCAGTCGCGGTAAATATCTTCCCATTCGTAAAAAACGAAAAAATAATCGGGGCGATCGAAATTTTCACGCCGAATTCATTTGTCATTTACGACGACGAATTGATCGTCCAATTGGCAAACTCAGCCACCAACGACAAACTCACGGGAATTCCGAACAGGGGAAAGATCGAAAGTTTCCTCGATTTGCGTTTGAGGGAAATGGATATGTACAGTTACAAGGTGTGCGTCGTGTTTTTGGATATTGACGACTTCCGGAATTTCAACAACGCATACGGCCACGACGCGGGCGACGCCGTCCTGAAAACGGTATCCGGCGCAATCATGCGCATGATCAGAAACACGGATTTGTTCGGGCGCTGGGGCGGCGAAGAATTTGTGGGCGTATGCACGATCAAGGATGAAAACGACACTTTGCTGATAGGCGAAAAGATACGGGCATTGGTCGAAAGCGCCAAAATCGAGCACGAAGGCATATCCCTTTCAGTGACGGTTTCGATAGGGATCGCCGTCGCGCGCACCGGGGACACGTTGGATTCCGTCGTCAAAAGGGCGGATGAGATGATGTACCACAGCAAACAAAAGGGGAAAAACTGCGTCACATCCGATATTTCCATGATCCCGTGAAGCCAAATAATTCAAATCATTCAAAAGTTTCAATGAGTTTTTCCAGCAGTTTGTTGTATCTCGGCTCGTTTTTTTCGAATTGCGAAACCCAGTTGTTCTTTTTGTCCGACATCAAAATGCGGAACAGGTGAAACGCAGTATCCAGCTGAGTGCAGTATATGGCCCCGAAATCGAACACCACGCCGTTTCTTATTATATCTATCATTTCGGCGGATTCCTCGTCCCTCGAGTATTTTGTCTTGAGGGATATTTCATAAAAGGCGGGAATGACCTTTTTGTAGCTTTCAACGCAGAGGGCTTCTGTTATCATTCCGGTCATTTCAAGATTTTGCGCCGTGGTGGGGACCGCGATCAGGGAAAAATAGGCGACGGGGGCAGTCAGGTAGTTTTCCTGCTGTTCGTTCCATTTTGGGTATGGGATTATGCCGAAATCCGTTTCCATGCTTCTCAGCGTCGAAGCATTGCCCAGATGTTCCGGCAAAAACATCGCCCTTCCTTCTTCAAAAATATACTTGTACAGGTTTTCCGGTTCGGCCGAAGCCACGGGATTTGCGTAAACCCCTTGATTGTTCCACAAAAAGTCGTGCATCTTCTCTGTTATATCCGTCATTTTTTGCGTGTTTTGCGCGAGATAAACAACTCCGTTGCCGTCTTTTTTTATTGCCGGTTCGCCGAAAGCGTTAAAAAAATTGTCGACAAGGTTGGCGGTATCGGTGGCATATCCGAATATATCGGTATTTGCGGACGGTTTACCGTCGCCGTCGACATCCGAATACACGTTTTTGCATATTTCGTTGAGTTTGTCTATAGTCCATTTTCCGGAACGCACGAGCTCATACGGGTTTTCGACGGCGTAATCCTGTATCATCTGTTTGTTGAAATATACCGCGAGTATGTCTTCCCACAAAGACAGCGCTATATCGCCCGTCGTGAAGAACAATTTCCCGTTTATCGTGAGATTGTCCATCAAATCTTTGCTCCACCACGGTTTGTCGAAACTCAGATATGGCAGCTCGTTGAGGTTTACGACATGCCCCGCCGATTGCAGCCTGGGCATATACGCCGCATAACCGGCGATAATGTTGTATTCGTCGTCCCCCGCCGCGACGGTATTGGTGACTTTTTTGACGAAATTGTCCTGCTGGCCCCAAATTCCCGCCGTTTCTATGGTTTCTATTTTCACGTTGAATCTTTCTTCTACTGTAAGATTGCGTTTATACACCGCATCGTTTACCACGTCCCCGTTTTCCGATTCTGCGAGGAATTCATAGTTCCATTCGGAGCGCTGCAAAACAGTGAACGCCTCCCCGCGGAAATCCATTTCGGGCAGGCCGTCTTTTGCGTTTTCCCTTGCCTTCATGTTGTAAATATCGTTTTCCGTCGTTTCTTCGGATTCGCCCCCGGAATTGTTTTCCGCCGAATTTGCCTCCGGATCATTTGCGGCGGAATTGTCGTCGTTTTGGTCGCTGCCGCAGGACAAAAGCATAATCAAGATGGCAGATGAAATCAGGATAAAAGAAACAATTTTTTTCATAACGCATTCCCTTTCCATATTTTAGCGGATTTCGAGGTTGCCCCCCATCTTGGAGGGCAACCTCTGCGGTTTTTGGCGATAATCAATCCAGCGCTGTCATTTTCCTTATTATGACCGGTTCCACCGGCTGCGAAACCGCTCCGTCAAATCCCAGAACCCTTTCGATTTCTTGAAATCCATCTGATTTCCTCCATCGTTTAAAATTACCCGCCCAGTTTGCCGAATCTGTTGTTGATGGCCAGCGCCGGGTCCTGGGGCACCGGGGCTCCGACCGTACCCTCGGGGACGTTTATGTCGCTCACTTTTTTCAGCGATTTTTTGCTGAATTCGGGCATCCATTTGGCCTCGGCGGCGAACATTTCGGCTGTCATCGCCCTGATTTCGGAAAGGTTCAGCACAGCAGAAGTCAGCGGATCCATCGAAACCGCCGCAAAGGCGAGTTCGGCGTCGACTTTCATCGCCGCCTCGACGGCCAGGCCCTGCACGGTGATGTTGGACTGGTTCATGGCGGCGAGCTGGGAAGGCAAATCCCCCACTGTGAGCGGGTGCAGCCCTTCGCGGTCTACATAGACGGGAACTTCGACGCAGGCGCCGTTTGGCAGGTTTGTTATATAGTTTTTGTTTTGCACGTTGCCGTTGAGCCTGAAGGCCACATTTGTCTCGATGGCTTCGAGTATGTACGAGCAGTATTCCTTGCTCCTTGGCTCGAGTTCGCCGGTTTCGATCGAAAGAACGTCGATTCTGTTGAATTTTTCCTGCACCGCCGAGGAGAATTTATAGTATGCGCCGCTCGCCCCGCCGAAATCCGGCTGGTCGCAGTACAGATCGAGCGATTTTTCGTTTTTCCTGAACCAGGGGAGATATTCGGAGAGATGCCCCGTGGACTCAGTCATGAAATATCCATAGTGGCGCATCACTTCGCCGCGCACTTTTTCGTTGATGTAATACTCGGGCTTTTCCATGTTTTCTTTGAGTTTGGGGTATAGGTCGATTCCGTTGTGTTCGAGCTTCAAGAACCAGGCCATGTGGTTTATCCCGGCGGCCACAAAGTCGATTTCATTTTTCGGAGTGTCCGTATAACCCGAAATCAGATCCATGGTGGTCTGGACCCCGTGGCAAAGCCCGATATATTTCATCTTCGTGGCCTTGCCGAGATACGTGCAGACCATGCCCATGGGATTCACATAGTTGAGCACGGTGGCGCCGGGGCAAAGTTCGGCCATGTCGCGGTCAATGTCGCCAAGCACGTTGTAGGTGCGCAAAAACCTGAATATTCCTCCGGGGCCCATCGAATCGCCTATGCACTGGTCCACGCCGTATTTCAGGGGGATTTCGTAATCCAGCTTGAAAGCTTCGTTGCCGCCGATCTGGAACATCAAAATCACGTATTTGGCGTCCTTGAGCGCTTCGCTCCTGTCGGTGGTGGCGTAGACGCGGGCTCCCAGCTTGTTCTTGTCGATGATTTTTTGCGCATAATTTTTCATCTTCTCGATTTTTTGCGGGGTGGGGGACATCAGCGCATACTCGAAATTTGCGAGCGAGGGCGTGTTGAACATGTCGTTGAGCAGGGTTTTGCAAAAAACGATGCTGCCCGCGCCGATTAGGGCGATTTTGTTTTTCATGTGTTTTTTACCTCCGTTTTTATATTATATTCATTATTTCATCATTCGGCAAACTGCGCCAAATCTATCTCGAGCCCTTCCAAAACGCGGCTTTTTATCGTATCCCCGAAATCGAGCATATCCACCGTCGCCTTGTTGCCCGTGGCTTTTGGCTTGTGATAGAGCTGCACGGTTTGCTCTTTTGGGTCAATGAGCCAATATTCCTTTACGCCGCTTGAAAAATATTTGTACAGTTTCAGGGATTCGTCTTTGGTTTTGGTCGATTCGCTCATTATTTCCACGACCAAATCGGGCGCGCCGTGGCAGCCGTCGGGCTTGATTTTGTCGGGGTCGCACACGACGATCAAATCGGGCTGCACGACCGTACCCCTGATTTTTTTGATTTTTGAGAATATGCCGCTCTCGCTTTTTTTGCTTTCGCTCAAAAAAACGTCGTATGGAGCGGCGAAGACCCTGCATTTTTTGCCTTTGAGGAAATTCCATATTGTGGCACTCAAAAACATGCTCAGGGCTTGATGATCCGTGTTCGGGGCGGCCATCATGTACGGGATTCCGTCTATGAGCTCGTAGCGCTCGTCTTTTTCGCCGTAGATTTCAAAAAATTCCTCGATTGTATAAAAAGCTATTTTTTGGCTGATCGGTGCATTCATAAAAACGTACCCTCCGTTAATTTCATGTTTTGCCATGCCTATAGTATAATATTTTTTCGGGATTATGTCAAGGGAAAAATTTTTGAAAATTTTTTTATTTTTTTTCGATTTTCGCTTGACATATGATGTTATATGGTGTATAATATTGTTGTTTATAAAATATGAAAATAATTATACAAAGGAGATTCGCGGATTATGAACAACAATTCGAAAAATAATTTTGAAAAAGAGCCGAACCCGGGCGAAAATTTGGACCGGGAGAAAAAAATGGCGGAGGCGGAAAAAAAATCCGCTTTCCCCATCCTGTCGGTGGGGTTGACCTGGCTTGCCGTCGCAGTCGTTTTCCACGGATTATTCAGCCCCACCAAAATTTTCTTGACTGCCGTCCTGTCATTTATAATCTACCAGATAGCCAAGAAAAAATTCCCCGCGAAAAAAATAGAGATAATGATGGAGGCGAAAAAGGAATCTGCCGCAAATGAAAAAAACGAAAAAAAGGAAGCGGCCGCGCCGGCCGTCCCGCTCACCCCCGAAGAGCGCGAACTGAAAGACCTCAACGAAAGGATAAATTTGTATTTCATCGAAATCAAACTCCTAAACGATTCCATCGGGGACGAATTCGTTTCGGCTGAACTCGGCGAAATCGAAAAAAACCTGAAAAAAATACAGTTCCACCTGAACGAAAAAACCGAAGCTTCGAAAACAAGGAAAATCGAACAGCTCACGCAGTTTTTTGACTACTATATGCCCACCACCATAAAAATCCTGAACAGCTACAGGAGAATCGAAAGCCAGGAACTCACGGGCGAAAACGCCACCGAAACCAAAAAGCGCGTCGAGGAATCGCTGCCTTTCGTGCGGAAAGCGTTTGAAAAAGAGCTCGACAATATGTTCTCCGACGAAATGATCGACATAACCACCGACATCGACGTGCTCGAGGCGGTGCTTTCAAAAGAGGGTTTGATCGAAAAAAATCCCATCGGCGAAAAAGATACCCAAAACGACCCGAAAAACTCATTTTTCGATTGACAAGCGGGAAATTATGCGCTATAATTAATAATCAGGAAAACTATGAATTATTAATTATGTGTAAGGAGATTTTCGAATGGATGAAGAAATAAAAATCCCGCAGCTCACCCTCACCACAAGCCTCGACGAACTGGACGGGAAGGAATCGGAGGGAAAGCCCGCTGAAATCGTGGTGCTGGAAAAAAAGGATCCTGTCATAAAAACCGAGGAACTCGAAAAACTTTCCGAAGAAGAAAAGAAAATGGTCGAGGAGTTTTCAAAGCAGATAGACTTGAATAACAACAATGTGATTTTGCTGTACGGCGCCTCAGCCCAAAAAAATATCGCGAACTTTTCGGATTCGGCGCTGCAGAGCGTGCGCACCAAAGACACCGGGGAAGTGGGGGCGATGCTCACAAACTTGGTGGTGGAACTCAAAAACTTCAACTCCGATTCCACAGACGAAAAAAAAGGCGGGTTCATGGGCCTTTTTTCCAAAGGGAAACAATCGATCGACAGAATCAAGAGTTCCTATACCTCTGTCGAAAAAAATGTGGATGCGATTTCGGTTTCGCTCAAGGGCCACCAGCAAAAACTTTTGAAAGACGTCATGGTGCTCGACAAAATGTATGAAATGAACAAAGGATATTTCAAGGAACTCACGCTGTACATCGCCGCAGGGGACAAAAAATTGGCCGAAACAAGGGAAACCGAACTAAAAGCCATGCAGGAGAAAGCGAAAGCCTCGGGGGACCCGATCGACGCCCAACAAGCGCACGATTTGACTTCCATGTGCGACAGATTCGAGAAAAAACTCTACGATTTGAAGCTGACGCGCAATGTCTCGCTCCAGATGGCCCCTCAGATAAGGATGATACAGAACAACGACACCATGCTCGTCGAAAAAATCCAGTCTTCGATCGTGAACACAATCCCGCTGTGGAAAAGCCAGATAGTGATGGCCTTGGGCATATCGAATTCGCAGAATGCGATGAAGGCCCAAAAGGAAGTCACGGACCTGACTAACCAGATGCTGAAAAAAAACGCCGAAATGCTGAAAATGGGCACCATCGACATAGCGAAAGAATCGGAGAGGGGCGTAATAGACATAGAGACGCTGAAATACACCAACCAAACGCTCATCTCGACTTTCGACGAAGTGATCAGGATACAGGAGGACGGCAGGAGCAAAAGGGAACAGGCGGAAGGCGAACTCAAACAGATCGAGGGCGAACTCAAAACAAAACTGTTAAACCTCAGGAATTGACGCGCAACGCATAACGGGAAAATACCAAAAGCCAGTTACAAATTATCACAATTATCAACGAAAGGCGGCATCGCGATGAACGAAGAAAACATAAAAGAAAAATATTTGAGATTGAACAAAACAAAACTGCAAACGGCGAAAGTGATTTCGGTTTTGATGATTGTGGCCGCCTTTCTGCTTTCTGTGCGCGTATTCGAAAAACCGCAAAAACCCGGCATGTCGCCGGGGGTTTACGACGATGCAAATATTTTGAGCGACGGAACAATCCAAAAGATGAATGGGCGCGGCGCCGCCCTGTCGGAACTCACCGGAGGGAAAGCCAAAATTGCGGTTTTTACGGAAAAAGACAAGAGCGGCAAAAAAGACTTGGAAAAAATGGCCGGAAAACTGTTTGAAAGCCATGAAATGGGAGACGAAGGATTGCTGTTTGTTGTCTGTGTCGAAAAATCCTCCGGCGGAATCGGGGAAAACATCGGCCATTTCTTTGAGGATTTATTCGGCGGGGGAAGCCAGCCCTACGCTTACCACAAGGGCAGAAACGTGGACTACATTTCAGACGGCCAAATCAAAGAAATTTTGGGATCGTGCTTTGCCGGTTCCGGAGAAGAAAGCTTTGACTCCAACGGCGCATTTTTGGCGGCATATGACAATCTCGCGGATCTTTTCGACGACCATCACAAAGTAGACAGCCACGGGCACGAATCCAACGTTGTTTCCGTTCCCGTCGAACCGGAATCAAAATCGAACATAGCGGGGATCGTCCAAGTCGCAGTCGGCACGGCGGCTTTGTTTGTGATATTGTTTTTGGCGCTGGGCATCTTGGGCGGCAAAAAGAAGCCCGGCGCCTCGCGCGTATACAAAAAACCGCTGTGGTTCAATTGAATTTCACCTCGTGATGTTTCTGATCCATTTGTCCCCGCGCAGCCGGAAAAACGCGATGATCCACTTGAAGCACTGATCGATTTTCGCGCACAGGAACACAATGGGAAGAGGCGACCCGATTATGATCGCATTCAGGAAAGTGAGCGGCAAGACGATCAGCCAGCCGCATACCATGTCAACTTTGAAAACGAATTTTCCATCGCCTGCCCCCCTGTTTATGCCGGTGAAGCAAGTCGCGTGGTAAAAAGTGCCCAACAGCGTGAACGCCCCGATGGAAATAAAGGTCTTGGCCAGTTCCATCGTCTCCGCGCCAAATCCGCCCTTTCCCTTGTTCACGATTTCATATAGGGCCAAAAGCGGCGTTTTCGCGAAAAACAGTGCCGCGCACATGACTATCCCGAAAGATGCGAACAGTATTTGGAGCGTATTCGAGTACTGCCGCGTTTTTTCGTATTGTTTGGCCCCTACTGTCTTTCCGATGATAACGCAGGCCGCGCTGCCCAGACCCATCGTGAATATGCCCGCAAGCGACATGATCACCTCGGCTATCCCGTTCGCCGACATCATGTCGCTTCCGAGCCTGCCTATTATTATGGCCTTGAAAAGCCCCACGAACCCCCATTGGGTGTCTCCCACCATGATTGGCAGCCCGTATTTCGCGTAATCTTTCCACATGAGCCGGTCGTGGGAAAACAAATCTTTTATCTTTATCGAAATGCGTTTCTGGATTTTGAAAGTGAACGCCATCACGACAGAAAATTCGACGAACCTCGCAAATATCGTGGCAAAGGCGGCGCCCCGCACCCCAAGGGCGGGTATATGCAGGCTCTCATTTCCGAAAATCAAAAGATAATTTCCGATCAGGTTGACAAAAAATGAAATGATCGACAAGTACAGCGAAATCCTGACTATCTCGACGCAGCGCAGCATAGTCACGAACGTTTCGGTCAGAATGTAGAACATATATGAAAAGCAGACGATTTTTATGTACTGGGCCCCTGCGTCTATGACTTCGCTGTTGTTTGTCACTATCGACATCGCCCCCTTGGGGAAAAGGAAAATGAGAACGGTCGCAATCGTTGCAAGCGAAAGCCCTATCGTGAATATTATGGAAAAAATCGTCTTGATTTTGCCCAAATCCTTTTTGCCCCAATACTGGGAGATCATCAGCGACGAGCCGCCGGAGAGCCCCCTTATGAAAAAAGCGAACAACGTGGTTATGGCGTTGGCCTGCGTGACCCCTGCGAACATCACTTCGGTGTTGTTCGGGATATTGCCCACCATCACATTGTCCAAAAAAACCACGCTCAGCGAGATCAAGCTCTGAAAGGCCACGGGCAAGCCCAAAACGAGCAGCATTTTGTAAAAACTTTTTTCTTTTACCATGAATTACATACCGCACTTCCCATACAAATCGTAATCGAGCACTCTCTCGATTTTCACCTCGGCGAAATCGCCTTCCTTTATTTTCTTTTTCGCGCCCGGATCCGGGGCGAAATATATCTTGCCGTCGATTTCCGGCGCATCCGCCTCGCTCCTGCCGTAATACACCCCGCTCGCCTTGTCGAATCCTTCGCACAGCACTTTAATGGTCTGTCCGAGCTTTTTTTGGTTTAAGTCCCGGTTTATTTTTTTTTGAAGCGACATGACGGCTTTTTGGCGGCGCTCTTTTTCTTTTTCGCCCACTTGGCCCGCAAAACCCGCGGCCAAAGTCCCTTCTTCGGCCGAATAGGCGAACGCTCCCAAACGCTCGAATTTTGCTTCCTTCAAAAATTCGCACAGCTCGCCGAACATTTCTTTTGTCTCCCCCGGAAATCCGACTATCACCGTGGTCCTTATCGTTATCCCGGGGATGTTTTCGCGCAGGCGCCTGATCGCCGACTTGATGGCGGCGCTCCCCCCTTTCCGGTTCATCGCCTCCAGCACGGGATCGCATATATGCTGTATGGGCATATCGATGTATTTTGCTATTTTTTTCCGGCTTTTCATCGTTTCTATCAATTCGTCGGTTATCTTGTCGGGGTAACAGTACAAAAGCCTTATCCATTCTATCCCGCCGATGCCGCAGAGTTTCTCCAAAAGCGCCGGCAGGTTTTCGTATCTTGTCGTATCCTGGGCCACCACGCAAAGTTCCGCCACTCCGATTTGCGCGAGTTCCTCCGCTTCCTTTACTATCTCCCCTTCGGCTCTCGGCGCAAAGCCGCCCCTAATCGACGGGATCGCGCAATACGAGCAACAGTTGTCGCAGCCCTCCGCGATTTTTATGTACCCCATGTATTCCGGGGTGGTCAAAACCCTGTCCCCGCCCAAAACAAAGCCTTCGGAGGGTTTGATAGAAACATATCGGCCGGGGAGCCCGGACTCTATGTGCCTGACTGCGGCCAAAATGTCGTGGATGGAAAAAACCCCCACGAGCGCGTCGACTTCCGGCAGTTCCTTCAAAATTTCCTCTTTGTACCTCTGGGCGAGGCAGCCGCAGACGATTATCCCTTTTAAACGCCTGCTGCCGTTTGTTTTGAGCCAGGCCACGTCGAGTATGTTGTCTATCGCCTCTTTTTTCGCGCTTTCGATGAAAGCGCACGTGTTGATGATCACGACGTCGGCTGCTATGTCCTCGGCGACGATCTCATAACCGCCATCGGCCAAAATCTTCAGCATTATCTCCGTGTCTATTTGGTTTTTCGGGCAGCCGAGAGAGATAAAACCGACTTTGAAGCTGCTATTCATCCGCATAATCCTCGTCTTCCATATAATCTATGTCTGTTTCTTCCAAAAGTTTCGCGATTTCGTTTTTTGCCGCCTGATACCTGTATCCGTTGCGCACAAGCATGCTTATCGCCTTCTGCGCCGCGTTTTTGTCGGATTTGTCCATCTTGTCCAATTGCTTGCCGTATTTTTTTTCGAGGAGTTCCCGCATGTTTGAAAGCTCTTCCTCTTCGTCCGAAAAATACTCGTCCTCCAAAGTTTCGTTTATTATATCCCCCGGTATGCCCTTTTGGTACAGCTGCTCCTTTATTTTTCCTTTTCCGTATTTTTTGTATTCTTTTAAATATTTCGCCTTTTCCGCAGCGTATCTGCGGTCGTCGATATAGCCGTGCGCCTCGAATTCGGCGCACACGAGCGCGCACAGCGTTTTTGCCGTTTCGGTGTCGATGCCGCCGTTTTTGCGCACGGCGAAAAACAGCTTTTGGAAAAGCTGTTTTTTGGGGATGTCGGTTAGGGCCACCTTGGCTATGGCCGATTTGTATATTGCGTGTTTTTTCGAGAGAAAACCGAGGAAAGCCGCGCAGTCGCCGTCAAAATATCCGTTGGTCTCGCTCAAACCTATTTTTTCCGTATCGATTTTTATGTTTTCGAGGCGGCTTTCCGGGTTGCATTCAAAAGGCAGGTTTTCGTAATCTTTCAGCAAAATCCTGTATTTTTTCCCGTCGGACAGCTCTATTCTGACGTAGTTGTCCGAAAGAAATATTTCGACTGTATTTATTTCCATCATAATACCGTTTTTTGAATCCTATTCCTCGAAATCTTCCACCACGATGTCGAGCGGGACGTCGTCCGGATCGACTTCATCGTCGTCGCCGTCCGAATCTTTGACTTCTTCTTCGGCGAGCGTCACTTTTTCGGCGTTTGCCCTGACCAGTTTCTCTATTTCCTCGGCCAAGTCTTTGTTTTCCTTGAAATATTTGGCCACCGCTTCTTTGCCCTGGCCTATCCTCTCGCCGTTGTACGAGAACCACGAGCCGCTCTTTTTGATTATGTCCATCGTGGTCGCAAGCTCCAATATCTCGCCCGCGTGGTCTATCCCCTCGCCGAAAGTGAGCACGAATTCGGCCACTTTGAACGGCGGGGCCACTTTGTTTTTGGCGATTTTGCACTTGACTTTGTTGGCCACCGCTTCTTTTGCCTCGGTTATCGTCTCGGTTTTTCTTATGTCTATTCGCACCGAGGCGTAGAATTTGAGCGCCTTGCCCCCCGTGGTGGTCTCGGGCGCGCCGTACATCGCCATCGAGGAGCGGAGCTGGTTTATGAATATCACAAGGCACGAGGTCCTCGATATACTCCCCGAGAGTTTGCGGAGCGCCTGCGACATCAGCCTCGCCTGCAGCGCCATGTTCTTGTCTCCCATGTTCCCGTCGATTTCCTCCCTGGGCACGAGCGCGGCCACGGAGTCGATCACGATTATGTCGATTGCGCCCGAGCGGATGAGCTTGTCCGTTATCTCAAGCGCCTGTTCGCCGTAGTCGGGCTGGGAAATGAGGAGGTTGTCGGTGTCCACCCCGAGTTTTTTGGCGTATACGGGATCGAGGGCGTGCTCCGCGTCTATGAACGCCGCCACCCCGCCCATATTCTGGCACTGCGCCACCGTCGATAGCGCGAGCGTGGTTTTGCCCGAGGCCTCCGGGCCGTAGATCTCGACGATCCTGCCCTTTGGAAGCCCGCCGATGCCCAGCGCGAGATCCAAGGTCAGCGAGCCCGTGGGTATCGCGCTCACGTTCATCCGGGCGTGCTCCCCGAGTTTCATGATCGAGCCCGCGCCGAAACTTTTCTGGATGTCGGCCATCGCGTCCTTGAGCGCCGATTTTTTTTGTTCTTCATTTTCCGGCAGGTCTTTTTTTATCTGCCCCAAATTTGATTTTGCCATCTTTCAAATTCCCCTTTTTCATCTTTAATATTTTGGTAAAAATTTTGTGTTTTTTCTATATGTACATTATATCACAAGGCATATGACAACAGCGTGTCATATTAAAAACGAACGCTTTGTAAAGTTTTAAATCATGGATATTATATCGCAATCCCGAAACAAAAAGCAACAAAAAACAAATTGCTGCGAAATCAAATGGTCTCTGTCAAGTTTATTTTCGCAATATGCAAAAGTCCCCGGTCATCTGGTTTCTTTTTCATAAATCTTGTATAACCTCCTTTGCGCATATTTTTTTCCGTATACGCCAATTGTACCACTATTATCGGCATTTGTCAACAGCAGCCGCGATATTTGTTTTCCAAAGAATTGACAAAAACAAAAAATTGTGGTAAAATGTGAAGCATGTTTCGATAAAAAAACTAAGGGGATTTTTATGCGAAGTTTCAACACAGCCGGAATCTGCGTGCCCCAAAAGCATTATATGGTCGATATCGGGGAAAAATTGGAAAAAATAAAGGGCTTGATCGACAGAGAAAGCTATTTCACGATAAACCGCGCGCGCCAATACGGAAAGACGACCACTCTCAACATGATCCAAAAGGAGCTTTTCGGTGAATATATCTGCGTGAAAATCAGTTTCGAGGGGCTTGGAGACGAAAGCTTCGCCTCGCAGGAACTTTTTTGCCCGACATTTGTGGGACAGATAGCGAGGGCGCTGCAATTTACTTCGGCTCCAAAGGAATATATTGAACAATGGAACAAATGCGATATAACCGATTTTAAATTGTTGAGCCGCCATATTGCCGATATGTGCAAAGGAAAAAAAGTCGTTTTGATGATAGATGAGGTGGACAGGACGAGCAACCACCAGGTATTTTTGCAATTTATAAGCATGCTCAGGACAAAATTTTTGGATCGCCAGGCCGACATGGACCATACTTTCCACAGCGTGATCCTTTCCGGGGTCTACGATGTAAAGAACATCAAGCTGAAAATGATAAACGAGGGGGCATACGCGCCGGCGCCGGCTGAGGGCAAAATATACAACTCGCCCTGGAACATAGCCGTGGATTTTGATGTCGATATGTCGTTTAACCCCGCCGAAATATCCACCATGCTGAAAAGCTACGAGGCAGACCACAACACGTGCATGGAAATCGCCGAAATGTCCGGGGAAATCCATAGCCATACAAACGGCTATCCGTTTTTGGTTTCGAGGATATGCCAGCATATCGACGAAAAACTCGATAAAGACTGGACTCTGGCGGGAGTGCGAAGGGCGGTCAATGCCATAATATACGAAAAGAACACATTGTTTGACGACATCTACAAAAATCTGGAAAACAACAAAGAGCTGCACCAGCTGTTGTACAATATCTTAATTTCAGGCGAAAGCTACACTTTCAAAATCGGCAACCCCGTGATAGACCTTGCGAACATATATGGGATAATAGAGGGCAAAAACGGCATCGCGGCAGTTTCGAACAGAATCTTCGAGACGATCATATACGACTATTTCATCTCGAAAGACCAGACAAACACGGAAACGAAAAAAATAAAGGGCGTCATCTCCGAAGCTGTCAGAAACGGCAAATTGGACTTGGAGCTTTGCCTTCGCAAATTCGCCGGCCATTATGCCGAAGTGTTCACGGAAAAAGACGCAAAATTTTTGGAGCGCCACGGGCGGCTGCTGTTTTTGTCGTATCTGCGCCCGTTCATAAACGGCGAAGGATACTATCATGTGGAAAGCGAAACAAGGGACCAGCGCAGAATGGATCTGGTCGTGGATTTCGGAAGCGAGCAGTTCATAATCGAGCTGAAAATATGGCGCGGGGAAGAGTACAACAAAGAAGCTTATGCGCAGCTGCTTGGATATATGGACATCAAGAAATCCAAAACGGGATATTTGCTGACATTTGACTTCCGCAAGAAAAACAAACAAACCAAAGCCGAATGGGTCGAAATCGGCGGGAAGCGCATATTCGAGGTCATAGTTTGACGCAGGTATTTAGATAATTTTTGCGAGTGATTAAATGGCGGCTAATGCAGGGATAAGCGATGGAAGCAGTGGGGCAAGTGAATAATACGGAGGAAAAACCATGAAAGTAATAAAATATCCGCGCAAAGACGCGGAATATGAAGAAATATGGAGCCAGAACGCCTTGGACAGGCTGACGTCGCTGTTTTTCGAGTGGCAGCAGGGCCCGGGCGAATTCGGGGGCTTGATTTTGCATTCCTGCTGGGGCGAAATCTCGGTGCTTTCGAGGCGCTATCAGGGGCAGGGCGCGGGCAAGTATTATTACCTGATGGAGGGCGCGCGGCAGCTGTACGAAAAAACGGGCAACCCGCGCTGGAAGCGGCTGGCCGGCGATATGTGCTCGAACAATTTGTTTTTGCAGAACCCGGACGGCGGTTTCCGCCATTCTGCCGCAGAATTCGAGCCGGCATACCATTCGCATCAATCCTGCGCGATTCACCAGAATATGCCGGTTCTGGCGCTTTTGGATTATGCGGCGTGGAAACACGCCGACCCGATTTTGAGGGATATGGTCAAGCCCGCAGTCGATCGGAGCTGGGAGTATTTCCATAAACGGTTCGCCTACGGCGGCAGGGAGCATTTTCCCAAGATGGACCCGGAAATCCGCTGGAGCGGCGTGACCAACCAGGACTTGACGGTGATTGCGGGGCTTGCGCGGTACGGCGAAATCTACGGCGATTTTTCGCGCTACGAAAAACACGGCAAGCCGGCCTTGGAGCTGTATCTCTCGCCTTTGTACTATTATGAGGGCATCGGGCAGTTCGAACGGGGCGACGGATATAATTCCACCGAGCGCACGATATACTATTATCACGTGTTGGATATGCTTGAGCGGATATACAAGTCTGCCGGCGGCGAACATATCCTCGCCGTCATGGACAACGTCTGCAAGCGCCTCTTTGACACGATTTTTACCGCGGAAGACGGCCTTTCGCATTTGATGTACGGCGCGAAAACCGACCCCGGCGACAAATCCTATGTGGTCGAATGGATCAAAACGCCCAACATGGTAGCCCTGTACCCCGTTATGATATACCATATGCAAAATTATCTTTCGCGCCACCCCGACGCAAAAAAAAATGCCCGCCTGAAAAATTTGCGCAAAACGGCGGCTGCATATATGTTTTGCGACGGAACGTTTCCCCCGGCGGTGTTCACGCCGGAACCGATACTTTCCGTGGCGTATGCGTCCGCGTATTTCGAAGTTTTCTGGCCCATGCTGATCAGGGAATTGGGCGAGAGGGTCCGCGACCCGGAAATCGGGCCGATGCCGTGCATTCACCGGATCGCGGGAAATGTCACATGGAAATCGCGCGGCAAGCTCTGGGCGATAGAGAGGGACGGCGTTCGGGCATTCGGGGGATACAAGCCGCTGGCTTACGGGGTGACGCACGGACCGGACGAGAAGCCCGCCGACGGCGACTACGGCAGCCTGGAAGACTGCGAGATTTTGGAAATCTTGGATATTTGACAGTGAAATTTGATATCGAATTCCCCAAAAATTTATGGTATAATATTGCTCGCGAGCAGCGAAGATAATGCAGCCGGAGTTATTTGACGAAGGTTGACGAAGGAAGAGAGGGATCGTGAAAAATGCGCCTTGCCGCGAACGCGAGCAATGTGGCGCATCGGTATACAGCAATGAAGTCGCATTGAATCTCGAAAAAATTGTGAAAGCGGCAACGACGGCCATGACAGAGATCGCTGTATTGAATTACACCGACAAGACAGTGGCATGACATCGCTCAAAGCCGCGCGGCATCCTCCCACAATCTGAGATTCGCGTCGCTCAAAGGCTCGCCGGTCCCGTTCGGCGAGGCGAACACTTTCACCCCCGTGGCTCTTTGCGCGGCGGCCCGGTGGCGCAAAATCTCTTCGATCGTGTCGAACATCGGGAGCCCGTTCACCGACATCACGCTCCTGTGCACCAAGAGGGCGATATTCGGGTCGCACCGGCTCGCGTATTTTAAAAGATCCGTTTCGGAGCCGCCGAAATTGACGGCTTTCAGCGTTTTCATCGAGTTCATCACCTCCGGAAGATGGTTCATGTTCCCGCAGGTGTGCGCCGTGATCCCGCCGAATTCCGCGCCGATTTTGTCGAGATACGGCGCGGAAAACTCTTTGACCGTATTCGCCCCGACCACCGCGAAAAAATCGTCGCTGACCGCGACCCCGCAGTCTTTTGGCACCCATATCATGGGAAAGCAGTGTATCGGTATCGCCTCCCCGTTTGTGACCTCGTACATGGCATGATAGTATTTTATGATCGCATCCGTGCATAGCGAGAGAAGATGATGCGCCTCGTTTGGATACTCGTACAAATCGCCCAAAAAATTCTCTATGCCCCATATTTGCGCCGCGCACGAGAAAGGCCCCTGTATGTCCGTTATGTAGACCGGGATTTTAGCGCCGGCCCTTTTGTATTTGTACGCCATGCGCCAGAGCATATCATGGCACATATATCCCTCGCGTATCTCGGCCTCGGGCAGGCGGTAGACGTCCGAGGGGGATTCTATCACGGGTTTTATGTGATTTGAGTTCGATATGCTCTCCTTGACGCAGCAAAACATCGAGGGGATCGTGACCTGCTCGCAGCCCGAGGAGAACCCGGGGTAATACTCGTCGTCTATGACCGCGTTGTGCAGTATCGCCTTGAGCTGGGAGATCATGTCCCTTTGCACATCCGAGGCATCTTCGGGGATTTTGGGCTCCTCGGGCACATTGCCGTTCCACACCACATAGGAAATCCTGTCGCCGCCGACGCCTTTGGCGGCGTTTTTGCTGTTCCAGCTGTATTCGGAGCGCGCCCTTATCGCGTCGAGGCGTTTTTTTGGGTATGCCGCAAGCACGAGCCCGATCAGCTCGTCGATGACATCGTCCGCGTGGTTGCGTTTGCTTTCCTCAAGCTCGTCAAATGAAAAATCGATCATGATTTTCCCTCTCTTTTTGTTTTATTCGCCGTCCAGGCTCGAAAAGCTATCTATGGTTTTGTCCAAGGCTTTTTGGAATTTGGTTTTAAAATTTTAGTCAGTTTAAGGCCTCATAGGCCTCGATGATCTTGGCGAGGTCTTTTTCTATCGCGCCGCCCCTTTTCTCGAAAGTCGAGACAAATGCGTTCTCCCCTTTTAGCACCGTGTTCTGCAGATCGCTCACAATGGAGCCGACATTGTCGATGTACCCTATGTCCGCCGAACGGCTCGCGAAGATTATGTCGAGCATTTCGGAGGATTCCTCGTCCCTTGAGAATTTTGTCTTGAGCATGACGTCGTAATACGCGGGCCTGATGTATTTCGCCCCGCCGTGCGCCAAGGCTTCGACGATGAGCCCCGAGCGCTCGATGTTTTCGACGTTTGACGGTATCGCCATGCAGTTGCAGGCCCACTGGTGCACATTCGTGTGATACTCTGGCTGGTTCGCGTCCCATTTGGGCAGCGGTATTATCCCGAAATCCGTGTCCATCTGGCGCAGCCTGACCACGCACTGCATCACTTCGGCGTAGAACAGGGCGCGGCTCTCCTCGAATGAGGCCTGAATTATGAGATGCGTGTCCGTCCCCGTGTAGTCCTGCATCAGCTGGGCGATATTGTCGCCTCTCATGATATAGGCGATTTTTTCGAGCTTTGAAATCACGTCGTCACCGTTGAGCGCGAAATACGGGATATCCTCTTTCGCGTCTTTCCTGACTATCCTAAGCCCGCTCGCGAACATCAGCCCCTGCACGGAATCCGTGGTGGTCGCGAACCCGTAGCGGTCATACTGGCCGAATTCGCCGCTGCCGTCCAAGTTGGCCGAGACGCCTTTTGCCATTTCTATGAACTTGTCGAAGGTCCACTTGTTTTCCTTCACCAAGGCGTACGGATTTTCAAGCCCGAAATCGGCTATCATCTTTTTGTTGAACATCATCGTCCATGTGCCCTCTTTGTCCATGATGTTGGCGTCGCTTGCCGCGTAATATGTCTTGTTCATCACCGATGTCTCCTCCATGATGCTCCGGTCCCACCAGGGCTGGCTCAAATCCACGTGCGGCGCCTGTTTCAGGTTATACAGATACCCGCTTTTCGTCGACTGCGAGGCCAGGTTGAACGAAATCAAAAGCGCGTCGTAAGTATTGTCCCCCGCTGTGATCGCCTTTTTCAGGTTTCCCACGATGTTTCCCTGCGGCACCCAGATCCCTTTGATCGTTATGTTGTATTTTTCCTCGACTTCCCTGTTTCTTTTGTAAACAGCGTCGTTTAACGTATCGCCGGTCTCCTCGTCGGCGTTGATTTCTTTCGCGTCCCAGTAATCGCTGCCGTCCGATCTTTCGCCTTTCATCATCAGCGTGAATTCATATCCCCCGTAATCTTCCCCGGGCAACTCATAATTTGCTATTATCATGTCCCGTTCGCTCAAAACATTTCCCTCGTTTTCGTCGATGATGTCATTTTCGTCGGCCGGTTTGCCGATCGCGTCGTTTTTCGCATCGTTTTCTTTTTCGCCGCCGCCGCACGAAACCGCCGTCGCGCACGCGAAGCTCAAAAGGCCGAGCAGCAAAACCGCTGAAATCAATGTTTTTTTCATTTGATACATCTCCTTTTTTAACTATATTTGTTTCCCGCGACTATGCGCTCAACCCCGCCGTAATCGCGGACAATATCGCATGAAAACCCGATTTCGCGAAACATCCCGGCTATTTTCCCGCTTTGGCCGATCCCGCACTCGAAAACGGTGGCCGTACCCCCCAAAAAAGCGCCGCTGTAATTTTTTATGATGAAGCGGTAAAAGCCGAGCCCGTCGCAACCTCCCAAAAACGCCGCTTCCGGCTCGTGGCTGAGCTCCGTCTTTTCAGATTTGAGCCGCTTTACCTCCGACGCCGTCAGATAGGGCGGGTTTGAGACTATCATTCCGATCGGCGCCGCGTTTTCCATGATTTTTTCAAAATCCGCGAATATGTCGAGGCAAAAAAAATCCGCCCTTTCTTCAACCCCGTTGAGTTTCGCGTTTTCCTTTGACATTTCGAGCGCGCCCCGCGATATCTCGATTAGGGTCGCGCTCAAATCCTTCCTGCGCTTCAAAGCCGATATTGAGACGCACCCCGAGCCGGAGCAGAGATCGAGCACTTTTGCCCCGGGTTTCGCGTTATTTATTATATACTCCGTCAGAAATTCGGTTTCCGGCCTGGGGATCAGGCAATCCCTGTTTAGTTTATACCCGTCGCCGTAAAATTCCCACCCTCCGAGCAAATACTGCAAAGGCTCGCGGCTTATGCGGCGGCTCACCAAATCCTCCGCTTCGGCGGGGGAGAGATTGCTTTTTTTTATGTGCCCGGCTATTTCCCCGGCTTCGAACAAACAGTTCTCGATGCCCGCGTGTTTCAGCCTTTTTGAAATTTCATGGATTTGCATTTTCAAAAACTTCCAAAACTTCAAAATTTCCCGAAGTTTCCGCTTCTTCG
>Ga0082212_10000325_pt1 | contig 69211 bp, 62 predicted proteins | sample TergutNt197P3_FD_71548 | JGI IMG/M metagenome (GOLD analysis project Ga0082212, IMG submission 71548) | Neocapritermes taracua P3 segment gut microbial communities from Petit-Saut dam, French Guiana - Nt197 P3 | ecosystem: Host-associated > Arthropoda: Insects > Digestive system > Gut ... | reverse complement strand
TATATTTTTTTTATATTTTTTTTATATTTTTTTTATATTTTTTTTATATATTTTTTTTATATATTTTTTTTATATACTTTTTTTATATACTTTTTTATATATTTTTTATAAAAAATTTTATTTTTTTAATTTTTTTATAAGAATATTAATATCTTTTTCTTGATTTTTAGTGTTTGTTCATATTTAAAATTATTCTTATATATTTTTAGTGATTGTTCAACATTTAAAATGATTGTTCAATATTTAAAATTATTTTTATATATTTTTAGTGATTATTCAATATTTAAAATGACTATTCCTATTAAGACGTTTATTATATAATAATATAATGCATTGTTTTATATGTTTGATATGATACAAACATTTATAAGTAAGATTTGAGATACTTACTGTTGGTTACTAATGTTACATATGTCAAAATGTATAAATATTTTGGCTTTATACTAACAAAAAATTGACATAATGTAAACAATCATATACTTGATATAAAGTATGTTATCAGATTAATATAGATTTTTTACAAAAATTGTAAATTATCCATATTATACTGAGAGCAGCAAACTCTCTTAAAAAAACTGCTGTAACCTTTTATAGAAGTCGATTAAGATAAAATGGATTATAGGCGGAATCTTAATAGTGCTGATTTCTATATAGTTTACTTAGGATAGATTATAGGCGGAATCTTAATATACTGATTTTTATAGTTTATCTAAGATAGATTATAGGCGGAATCTCAATTTTTTTGATTTTTTTTTATAGTTTGTTTTGTATTTGAGGGTGATTTTTTATGAAAAAAATATTGGGAATTTTATTATTTGTGATGTTTATTGTTAGCTCCTTAGGGATTGCTTCAGCAACAGGCATTGCATTTGGAGATAAAAAGTCCTTTGATGGTTTTGGTAATGTTCCAAATGATCTCCTAAAAATTTCCAGCAAGAATAGTGCTGGGGACAAATTCAATAAAATTACTAACGATCCTAAGGATAAAAAGGTCAATGGTGAGAATACTAAATCTCAAGATAAATCTATTGTCTCAAAAGAGAATAATGCAAAATCAAAAGATAAATCTATTGTTTCTAATAAAAACAATGTCAAATCTGAGGATAAGTGTGTTGTTTCTAAAGAGAAGAATACTAAGTCTAAGGATAAGTGTGTTGTTTCTAAAGAGAAGAATACTAAGTCTAAGGATAAGTGTGTTGTTTCTAAAGATAAATGTACTAAGTCTAAGGATAAGTGTGTTGTTTCTTATAAGAAGAATGCAAAATCTAAGGATAAATGCATAGTGTCTAAAGATAAATGTACTAAGTCTAAAGATAAATGCATAGTGTCTAAAGATAAATGTACTAAGTCTAAAGATAAATGTACTAAGTCTAAAGATAAATGCATAGTTTCTAAAGATAAATGCATAGTTTCTAAAGATAAATGTACTAAGTCTAAAGATAAATGCATAGTTTCTAAAAAGAAAGACAATAAATTTAAAGGTAGATGTATCGTTTCTAAAGATAAAAAGAACAAATGTTATGATAAATGTGTTGTTAATAAAAAAAATAATACAAAATCTAAAAAAAATTGTTCTGACTCAAATGAGACAGATCTCAATGAGACTAATGAAACAGATATCACAAATCCAAACCCTGAAAATCCTGTTGATTCAAATCCTAATGAAATAGATAATGAAACTAATACTGTTTTAACTCCTGAAGGACCAGTTATAAATCCTGAAAGTGATTCTGATGTTCCTTCATATGTTGAAGATGATAATGGATCTAATCAACCAGAAAGTGGTGGGAAAAATCCTGTTGCTTCTGCTCAAACAACCAATATGGGTAAAACTGGTTTACCACTTGGTTTATTTGTAGTTTTATTAATTTCCCTATTAAGTACTGTCATTATAAGAAAATGATTATGAGAGAAATTAATACAATATTTTATACTATCGTTAAATTTTAGTAGTATGTGTTTATGATATGTTTGGTGGAAAATAATTCAAAAAAAGATCTTATATTATCCGTTCTTAAAGAAATATTAAATATATTTCAAGGCCTTTTAAGAATATCAAAAAACCTTAACCAATCAATAATAATCCTAACCTATTATTTATAAACAATATTATTCTAAAGTTAAACACAAAGAAAAAGCTTTTTACTTGTTTTTAATTATTTTTTATTTTTATTTTAATGTTTATTTTAATTATTTTTTATTTTTATTTTAATGTTTATTTTAATTATTTTTTATTTTTATTTTAATGTTTATTTTAATTATTTTTTATTTTTATTCAAATATTTATTTTATAATTATAATCTTTGATTTAGATAAATATCATCAAGTATAATCATCTAATATTTGATTTACTATAAATATTTGTTGCAATATCTAACATCATTATATGTTGACAGCATTATTGTAATTATACAATATTACATTTATATATTTTTTATAACTATTTTTTATAATAAACATTATATTTATATAATTTATATAAGTATTACTTATTAAAAAGGGAAACCTTTATATACTTTGCATAACTATTAGTAATTATACTAATATAATTTTATGTTTTATAATTATGAGTATGTTGTTAAGCAAAACCTTTATATAGTATGTTTGACTATTAGTAATTATACAAACATAATGTCATGTTTTATGATTATTAGTTATTGTCAAACGAAACCTTTATATAGTATGTTTGACTATTAGTAATTATACAAACAAATGTCATGTTTTATGATTATTAGTTATTGTTAAACAAAACATTTATATAGTATGTTTGACTATTAGTAATTATACAAACATAAATGTTAGTGGTGTAATATTAAAATCTTATAAAAGTATGGCAAAAAATTTATATACTTTGATGTCATATTTATTATATAAAATAAAAAATAAATTTACTATTGGGTAATAGTAATATGAGCTTGAGAGTACCATTCTCTCGTTAATAAAATTGGAACACTTTTTTCGTAAAAACGATGAGTGGAAATAAATTGTATGGTTGAAGTATTTTATAACTTTTATATAATTTATTATATTGTGTAATAAGTTCATATATTTATTATTATATATCATTATTATAAAAAATATGTAATTTTGCATATTTTTATGATCTTGAGAGCAGCTATCTCTCTTTAATAAACTGCTGTATTCATAGTTGAATGATGAGTGAAAAATAAATTGTATGGTTGAAGTAAATTCTTACTTTTATATAATTTATCTTTTCGTAAAATTTATACTATGCTTGAGAGCAGCAAACTCTCTTTAAACTGCTGTAAATTTTATTGTGGAAATCGATTTAATAAAAATAAAGATAGTAGAATTTCATTTTTATGAATTCCTGTCTATTGTTTTATATTTAAAGGTGATTTTATGAATAAAATATTGGGAATATTGTTATTTGTAATAATAGTTGTTAGTACAGCTAGTGTTACTTTTGCATACGATCCTGGTGTAACTGGTGACGACAATTCTGATGATACTACTTTCCTTGCTGCTGGCGCTGATGATGAAGCACTCTATGCAGATGTACTTTCTAAAATAGATGCTTATAATGATCTTAGTAAAGACATGAAAGATTATCCTGACGATGTTGCATACTTTGGTAATTTAACTAAAGCTTGGGATGAATATACAATAGCTTTGGAAACTTACAATCCAGACGATCCTAATCTTCCAACTTTAAAAACATTGCTTAGTAATAAGATTACTGATTACTATCTAACTTTAGATGAAATTGAAGCAAACCTTATTATTGCAAAACAAAAACAGAATGATTTCAATGATGCTAAATTAGCTAAAATCGAAAGCCTTGATGATTACATTAATAACCTAAATATTGATTTCAGTGAATATTTAGGTGCTTGGTTTAAATATGATACATCTATTGATGTTGATATATGGTCAAATCAATTTGATGTAGCTATCCAAGAATATAATGACAGTTGTGCTATTATTTTTGCTAAATATAACACTGCATATGGTTTGTATGAATCTTATCTTGGTGTTTTAGCTGGTGTCAATACAGAATTAGAAGCAAATCCTGATCCTAACTTTGATTCTACTAAATTGGAGAATGCTTGGGAAGCTTATGTTCTTGCTTGGAAAGATTTTGCTATAGCTGCAAACATTGTTGACGATTCTTTCGATATTCAAGAGTGGTTAGGTGAACTTAAAGCGGTTATTGATAATTATCGTTCAGAAGCTACTGTTGTTAAAAACAATAATGCTGTTAATACCACAAAAGCTCATTATGATGAGGTTTTAGCTGGTGTTCTTGAAAATTTAGTTGGAAAAGATCCTCTTCCAGGTTATAACTTTACTAATTTACGTAATGCTTGGAGAAATTATGTTCTTGCTTTAAAAGTTGTTGACGATTCTGTAAATGTTCGAGCAATGCTTAATGAACTTAGAACTAGTATTTCTACTTACCGTTCAGATGCTACCGAAGCTTTAAGAAAAATCAATTTATATCCAGATTTAATTCAAGCAAAAGATGCATATGATGCTCTTTTAAATTATGTTGAATCTAATTTAGAAGAATTCAAGACAGAAGCTGATTTTGCTGAATTGGAAGCTCTTTGGAAAACTTATGTTGAACTTTTAGATAAGTTTGATGGAAACTCTGAGTTAGCTACTTTTAGAATTGCTGCACTTAATGCACAAATTCTAGCTTATTTGGGTTCTTTTGAAGAGTTTGAGTTAAGTGATAATGGATTGACTATTGTTCAAGGCGACGAAATAGAAACTTTTGCTGGTAATGGATGGGGTAATACTCCATTTAAGCATTGGGATGGAGAACAGGCTAATGGTAAAGTTAAGACTGTTTACGATGCCAATGGTATTAAAGTTTGGATTACTACTGCTAGTGATGATACATGGAAAGTACATGTAACTACTAGTGCTGATGTAAAAATTAGCAAATTAAGTTTCATAATTGCTTACCACTATGCACCAGATGATGGTCGAGAAGATATTTACTACAGATTAATCACTATTTATATTACTGGTGAAGATTCTTTAAGTTTTAATATTACAAATAAAACTGGAACTGGACCTGGTTCAATAAATAGAGTTAAATTTGGTCTACTCGCATATTATATATTTGAGAGTGACGATTTTACAGGAATTAATGAAGATTTACCTCCATTAGATTCTCTTGAATTTAATGGACCTAATCGTGAAGGCTTAACTAAATTAGAGAATCCTAATTTCAATGGACCTAATCGTGAGGGTGTAGATAAATTAGAGAATCCTGACAACATTAAATATGGTGAACCACCTGTTCCTGTTTATCCTCCATTTAAATTTGAAGGACCAAATACAGTTGTAACTTCTGGATTTGATGTACCTGAACCTGTTGTGCCTGTCGAACTTGAAGATCCTATAGATCCTATATTACCTCAAGAGCCTGAAGATCCAGAGATACCTGATGATGTTACTACTCCTCCTAATGTTGGAGGCGACACACCACAAGGACCTGCTGATACTGAAGGTGGAGAAGTTGTGGATGAAGGAACTGAAGATGTTGTAGGTCATGCAGGTAGCATGAAAAACACAGGTTTACCAGTTGGATTAATCGTAGCATTGTTAATGTCTGTACTAGTTGCAATAAGAATTAAAAAATAATTAGAGAGAGTTGTATAATACTTTTTTTAAGTATTATACATTCATTATTTTTTTTTAAAAAGTAAACTTTTTCATTTCAATTGATTTTTTTTGAAATATAAATTATTTTTTTAATTTTCTATTATTACATTTTTTTTTATTTTTATATTTATTTTAATTATTTTTAATTATTTTTTTATATATTTACAAATTTTTTAATATCTATTTTTTAAAATTTTATAATTTATAAAATTTATATATTTTAGAATTTTAGTTATATAATATCTTATTTTATTATTTTAGAATCTTATTTATAGAATATCTTATTTTATTAGAAACTTATTTTATTACGCTCATGTAAAGTTATTGGTTCATTATTTGATTATAGTTTTTAATGATTCTAATGGCCAGTCAGTTTTATAATTTATTACATATTGAATTATGATTAGATATTTAGCTAAATTTTTCTTTGAAACTCCTCTAAATATATTTAAATATGGTCTAATTATTGAATGTCTATTTTCTGCATTATTCACGTGGTTTTTACCATTTGCATATTCTTTTTGTGAATGGTTAACAGAATAATGGCATTCGACTTGAGGATGTTCATTTAAATAATTATATATGCTAAAATCATCAGTATAAACGGTTAATTTACTTTTACAATATTTATTTATCAATTCCCATATTAATGTTTTTGATAGTTTTTCTGCAACATGGAAAATTGTGTATTTACTTTCTCTTGAAACAAGAGTGACGATGGGAGGTTTATCTATTGAGTAAGTTCCTCTTCCTCGTCTTTTAAGACCTCTTTTTCGTGGGAAGTTTTTTTTATTCCTTTTTCACCTGAAGAAATATACATTTCATCAAATTCTATTTCTCCACTAATATTTGGATCTTCATTATTTTTTAATATAGTACTTCTAAATTTATTGGCTATACGGGCAATTGTCACACGACTAAATTCTAATTCTTCTGAAAGTTGTTTAATACTTTTATTTCTTAAATTCATTAGAATATACAACATTACACCCATTGGAACTTTACTTTTATGAAATATTGTATTTGTAAAGTCGTTGAAATTGATTCCACAATCTTTACAAGTGTATCGTCGGTTATCATTCCGATTTCCACGATTATGAATATCATCTGAGTTACAAAATGGGCAACGAATACCATCAGCCCACCTAATACTTCTAAAAAATCCCATTGCAAGTTCATTATTAGGTATAAATAAATTATAATCAAAACTTTTTGGCATCATATAATAATATCTATGAACCAACATATATAAATTTTTGCACCATAATCTTTACATGAGCGTATTTTTTTATAATTTTTATATAATTTTTATATATTATTTTTATATAATATTTAATTATTTTTTTATAAATTTTATATAATTTTTTATAAATTTTATATAATTTTTTATATATTTTATAAATTATTTTTATATAATTATTTTAATTTTTTACATTAAATAAAAAAGCTAACTTTATTATAATTTAATTTTTCATTTAAATATTCTTATTTTAAAAATTATTCTCGCTTGATTAATTTTTATTTATTCATTTAAATATTCTTATTTCATAAAAATATTCTATATTTATATTTATTTCTACTTTTAAAAGAATATCGCAGGGTATTTTATCGAATAGTTTATATACTGTAGGATTTAATATTCATATAAATCTCGAAAAAATGAGAATAAAAAAATATATATTTAAAAAAGATCAAAAATAGGAGATGAATAGAATTAAAATTACAATCAATAATGAAGAAATTGAATTTAATCTTTTAAATGATTTCCTTTTTTCTAAAATATTTGGTGAAAAGGGATGTGAAGAAGAATTACTCTATTTAATTAATACATTTACTGGAAAAGAATTCAAAAGCTTATCTTATAACCCAAATGAACTAAGAGGTATTTATAAAGGTAATAAAAAATCCATAGTCGATGTTTTTGTGGAAATGGATGATGGTACTTTTGTAAGTATCGAATCACAAATAAGAGAACAAAAAGATTTCCACAAAAGAACACATTTCTATAGCTCCAAAATATACTCAATATATCTTGATATAGGGGAAGAATATGAAAAATTACCTTTGGCAATTATGATAAGTCTTTTAGGTTTCAATTTCAAAAAAATAAAAGGATATCACAGTATATTCACACATTGCGATAAAAACAACAGGGAATGCACAATAGATGACATATCAGAAACACACTACATTACCCTTCCAAAATTCAGAAAAGAAATAAAAAATAATGACTTAGACTTAAATAATCCTGAAGTAAGACTAATGTTACTTCTTGATAAGGAAACACCTCAAGATTTATTTGAAAAGGTGATAAAAATGGATAAAGTTGCAAATAAAATACATAAAAAAGCACAACATGTTTTACAAGATAAAATTAGCTATATGTCTTATGTAAGGGCTCAACAAGCTGAATATGATAGAAAAGCTCAGATGAAATTTGCAGAAGAGAAAGGTTTAGAGAAAGGTTTAGAGAAAGGTTTAGAGAAAGGTAAAAACGATAAAAATATTGAGGTTGTATTAAATTCATTGAAAGAAAATATCCCTATAGAAACCATAAGTAAAATAACTGGACTACAAATAAAAGAAATAGAAGACTTAAAAAAAGAAATTCAAAAACAAAAATAATGATAATAACTTTATATAGATATATTATATTAAAATATTCTCTAATAATTAAAACTTCTTAAGTTGACAACAATGATAAAATATGGAATTAAAATAGTGTGATTCTTTTGAAAAATAAAATCGAGGATAATCAAGCTAATATCAATAAAGATAAATCTTTTTCAAAAGAATCATTAGCTAAACAAACAAAAGAAATACTTCAAAAAGAGAAAATTCGTTTAAATAGGAATTTAGGACAAAATTACCTAATAGATGACTTTAAATTAAAAAAAATAATCAACTTCGCTAAGTTATCAAAAAAAGATACTGTTTTAGAAATTGGTCCTGGAATAGGTACCTTAACTTTAGAATTAGCTAAAAAAACTAAAAAAGTAATAGCTATTGAGAGTGATACTAAAATTTTCAAAATACTCCAAAATAGACTTCTAGAAGAATCAATTTCTAATGTAGAATTAATAAATGAAGATGCTGTAAAAACAGACATTTCTAACTTTTCAGAGTGTAATAAAATAGTTTCTAACTTACCTTATCAAATATCCTCCCCTATAACATTTAAATTTCTTGATTTTGATTTTGATTTTGCAATATTAATGTATCAAAAAGAATTTGCAAGTAGAATGATAAGTAAAGTAGGAGAGAAAAACTACTCCCGACTTTCTGCAATGCTATACTTTAAAGGAAAAATAGAGTTTTTAGATTCTCTCTCCCCAGAATCTTTTATTCCCAGACCAAAAGTAGTCTCATCTGTTATTAAATTAACTCCAATTAAAGATAAAAATATATTATACAATAACAATCAGGATATTTATTCTAAAATAGCTAAAGCTATCTTCCCACATAAAAATAAGAAAATAAGAAACGCTTTAATAGATTCAAGACATATTTTAGGATTTAATGATAAAAAAGAATTAAGGGACTTTTTGGATTCAAATCAAGATTTAGAGCCATTTTTAATAAAAAGAACTATAAATACAAGTCCTGAAGAGATATTGGAATTAGCTATTTTATTAAAACCAATAATTAACTAATATTCATTAAAACCATTATTAAGTAATATTCATTAAAACCATTATTAAGTAATATTTATTAAAACCATTTATAAATTAATTTTTATTTACCTATAATTTACTGATGTTTTCTATAAGGAGAAATTAAATGAAACTTGGGAAATTCGAGTTTGACATAGCTAAAAATGTATATGAACCTTCAGATGATAGCTTCCTTTTAGCTGAAAATTTAAATATAAAAAAAGGAGAAAGAGTCCTTGAAATAGGGACTGGATCTGGAATAGTAGCTATGTATGCTTCTAAATTCACAGATGATATTGTAGCTACTGATATTAATGCAGATGCTATTTTATTAGCTGAGAAGAACTTTTTAGCTAATGACATTAAAAATATCAAACTTCTTTTTGGAGATTTATTTGACCCAATTAAAGATGAATTTAGAGATAATGAAAAGTTTGATGTAATTCTATTTAACACTCCATATCTACCTACTGAAGAATGTGAAATATTAGAAGATAATTTAAATTATGCATTTGATGGAGGATTAGATGGAAGAAAAGTCATCAATCGCTTTTTAGATCAAGTTAAAGATTATTTAAATGAAGGTGGTAGAGTACAGCTAGTTCAATCTTCACTTGCAAATATAGATGAAACTATTTTAAGATTAGAAGAATTAGGTTTTGATGCTGAAATTACAGCTAATGAAAGGTTTTTCTTTGAAGAAATAGTTTTAATTACAGGATTTTTGAAATAAATTTATAAATAATGTTTAAAGTATAGGAAAATAAATTATTTATATTTTTTTTTCATTTTTTGAATTAAGATAATTATAAATAATATAAAAATCAATTTTAATAATAAGTATAAAAATTAATTGGAGGTATTATATGGCGAAACCAATTAAATTAGTATCAGAAATAAACGATCCTGATGAAATAGAAGCATTTTTAGAATATATGAATAGGCCACGAACTGAAAAAGAAAAAGCAATCATGGAAGAAGCAAGAGAAATATATAAAAATACAGAAGTGATTGGAAGGAAAAAAATGTAAATATTATAAAAAATTACTAAAAATAATTTTATTATTATGAAAGGTGATTTGAATGAGAATATATTTAGACACATATTGCTATAACAGACCTTTTTATGATAAAAGTTTGATGAAAATAGAATTAGAATCTCTTTCAAAACTCTCATTCAAGAAAAGGTTCGTCAAGGTGACTATGATTTAGTTTGGTCATACATTCTTGATTTTGAAAACTATTGCAATCCATACAAAGAAAAAAGAATCAGCATCCAAAAATGGGAAAAAATTGCAGTTTATTTCTGTAACTATTCAGAACAAGTGATAAAAAAAGCAAAAGAACTTGAAAAATCTGGCATTAAACAAAAAGATGCGATGCATATATCATGTGCTATAAACAGCAATTGTTCTTACTTTATAACCACAGATTATAAATTAATTAAAAAGAATATTAGTGAGATTAAAGTTATTAATCCAATTGATTTTGTTCGTCAGGAGGAATTAAGTTGAAATCTGAAACAACTTTAAGATTAGAAGCTATGAATATATTAGTAGAAAAATTAGGAATTGTCGATGCAGAAAGGTTTATAGATTTTGTTAAAAGAGACAATTTTGACTATACTGAATGGCAAAGAGACTTATGGGAAGATAAAACCATTGATGAAATCAATGAAATGGCTATTAAATTTCAAAAAGAAAAAAGATTAAATAAATAATTTTTTTTAATTTCATCTTTTTTTCTATCTAATTTTTATTCTTGGCTGCTTTTTTTTAATAACTTAAAAATAAAAAAGAAAAGAAGATTATTTTTAACCTAAAATCTTCTTGATGTCTTCTTCTGGGTCGCCTATTGGGGTTAAATTATAGTTTTCTACTAAGAAATTAATAATGGTATCATTAGCCCAAGCAGGTAAGATTGGACCAATAAACATATCTTTCTTATTTAAATATAGTAAACTCCAGAGAATAGCTGCTGCTTTTTGTTCCATCCAACTTAAAACTATTGTAAGTGGAAGTTCATTTAATTCTACACCAAACAAGTCACAAAGTGCAATAGCTAAATCAACAGCTACGATTGAATCATTACATTGACCAATGTCTATAAGTCTTGGAACTCCTTCAATATCACCAAGGTCTAAGTCGTTGAACCTATATTTTCCACAAGCTAATGTAAGAACTACTGTGTCTTCTGGTAATTTTTCCACAAATTCTCTGTAATAACTTGTTTTTGGAAGTGGGCTGTCACATCCACCAACTAAGAAAAATCTCCTGATTTTTCCAGCTTCAACTAATTCCTTGATTTTTCCTGCCAATGAAAGTATGGTTGAAAGACCAAAACCTGTTGTTAAAGTTGTTTTTTCTTCTTCTTCTAAATCTCCAAGTTCAAGAGCTTTATTAATAACTGGACTGAAATTATAATCCTCTATTTGAGTAACATCTGGAACCTTAGCTACTCCACTTGTGAAAATTCTATCAGCATATTCATCTTTTGGTAGAAGTACGCAGTTTGAGGTAGCTAAGATAGCTACGTTGTATTTGGAAAATATTTTCTTTTGATCAAACCAAGGTCCACCAAGTTGACCTGCTAAGTGTTCGTATTTTTTAAGTTCTGGGTATCCATGAGCAGGTAACATTTCACTGTGGGTGTAAATATTTATTCCTTTTCCTTCAGTCTGTTTTAAAAGCTCTTCAAGTGCTTTTAAATCATGTCCTGTAACGATTATTCCAGGACCTTTTTTAGCTCCAACTTCAACAACTTGAGGTTCTGGCTCTCCATAAACTTTTATATGAGCCTCTTTAAGGAGTTTCATAACTTTGATATTAGCTTCTCCAGCTTCAAGACCAAGTTTAATAAGGTCTGCAATATCAAAATTTACATTTGTAAGGGTACTGTACATTCCTTTACTTAAAAATTCATCAACTTCAGAATCTCTAGCTCCTAATTTATTAGCCTGATAATTATATGCAGTAATACCTTTCATTGCATAAATTAAATTATCTTGTAGTCTAGCTACTGTAGGTTCCTTTCCACAAGTTCCTCTAACTGTACAACCAGTTCCCTTTGCAGTTTGAGAACACTGATAACAAAACATTTCTAGTTCATCATTTGCCATATTTTTTCCTCCGAATGTAAAATCTTTTTTTATAAATTTTTTTTAACAAGTTTTTAACAAGTTTTTTAACAAGTTTTTTTATAAATTTTAACAAAATATTTGTTATTATATAATAATTGCTATAAATTCTATATAATATTTTTGTCACTTCTTAAGGGTAAAAAGTAACATATATAAGTTATAAAGTTATATTATATATTAAGAGTAAATTTGTTTAATTATTAATTTAAATTAGAATTTTAATTATAATTGTATATTATAGAATAAATAACAAGGTGAAAGTGTAATGCAAAATAAAACACTCGATTCATTAAAAAAGTTAGGACTCAGTACCTATCAAGCTTTAGTTTATATTTCACTAACTTATATGATTTCAGGTACAGCTACTGAAATCAGTTTAAATTCAAATGTTCCAAGATCAAAGATTTATGATGTTTTAAAAACATTAGGTGAAAAAGGATTTATTGAGATTGAAAGAGGAAGGCCTCTTAAATATCAAGTTGTTCCACCAAAAGAAGTGTTTAGACACCACAGAGAAAAAATGTTAGAGGAATTAGATATAGCTGAAATGGAACTTAACTATGCTTATGAAAATCAATTATCAAAAACTCCAGCTCCAATTTGGTTAATTCATGGAACTGATAGAATAATTAAAAAAGAACTCGAAATCATATCAAGAGCTAAAAAAACAGTAAATATTCGAATGGGATTTTTATTTAAGGATGAAATTAATCAGTTAAAAGAAAAATTTGATAAACTAATCAATCGTGGAATTGAAGTTAATATTTTAGCTTCTCCTCAGGCATATGTAGATAATAAAAAGATTGATATTATCAGAGAGTTTAGAAGGTCTAATGTCAATATAATGAAAGCTAATCTTCCTTATGTTAAAATGATTGTAAGAGATGGAAGGGAGATGATACATATATTTACTAAGTTTTCTGGAAAAGAAAGAAGTGTTATTTCAAATACAGCTATTGGAGTATGGAATCAATATGAAGACATAGCTAAAAACTATGATGATAGATTTTTTAATCAATGGAATAGAAAATTGAAAAATAAAAAAGTAAAAAGCTGAATTTTTAAACCCGTAGCTATACTTGTATATATTTTATAAAAATAAAAATTATAAATTTTATAAAAAATTAAAATATATAAAAATAAAAATTATAAATTTTATAAAAAATTAAAATATATAAAAATAAAAATTATTATTAAAAATAATTTAATTTTATGAAATATAATAAAAATAAATAAAAAAGTTAAAATTAACCTGTAACAGTCACTTTTAACATTATATCTCCTTGAGTTATGGAATTAACAACATCCATTCCAGAGATAACTTTTCCAAAGACTGTGTGTACTCCATCGAGATGAGGTTGTGGAGAGTGGGTTATGAAGAATTGACTTCCACCAGTATCTTTACCTGCATGAGCCATGGATAATGCTCCAGTTCCATGTTTGTTATCATTTATTTCACATTTTATTTGATAACCTGGTCCACCAGTTCCATTTCCAACTGGACATCCACCTTGGATTACGAAATCTTCAAGGACTCTGTGGAAAGTTAAACCATCATAAAATCCTTTTTTAGCTAATGCTTCAAAGTTACCTACTGTCTTAGGAGCATCTTCTTCAAATAATTCTAATTCTATATTACCTTTTGCAGTTTCAATAATTGCTTTTTTCATGATATCACTTTAATTTTAGCTATAATTATTATAAAAATTATTATTTATATATAATTTATTTATTTTTTAAATCATATTTATTTTATATATAAAAAGTTTTATCATTAAAATATTTGTTCTTTCTTGTATATTTATATTATGTTTTTTTTTAAAATATTTATAATATGTAAAGTAAAATGCTAATAATATGTAAAGTAAAATGCTAATAATATGTAAAGTAAAATGCTAATAATATGTAAAGTAAAATGCTAATAATATGTAAAGTAAAATGCTAATAATATGTAAAGTGGAATATTTATAATTTAATTATAAAAATATATAAACAAACAAAAATAAAATTTAATTATCATATTTATATGGAGATTAACAATGAATAATAAGGAAATAATCGAATTAGACTCGAAATATATAATGCAAACTTATGGACGTCAACCAATAGCTATAAATCATGGTGAAGGGGCTGTGATTTGGGATGCTGATGGAAATGAATATATAGACTTTTTTGCAGGAATAGCTGTAAATGCTCTTGGTCAATCACATCCAAAGGTTGTTGAAACAATTAAAAAACAAGTTACTAAATTGATTCATGTTTCTAATGTTTATTATACAGAAGAATCTGTGAAACTTGCAAAAAAGCTAAATGAAATAACCATATTTGATAGGGTGTTTTTTGCAAACAGTGGTGCTGAAGCTAATGAAGGAGCTATAAAGCTTGCTCGAAAATTTACTGGGAAAGGAGAAATTATAGCTACCAATAACTCTTTCCATGGAAGAACATTGGTTACTGTTACAGCTACTGGTCAGGATAAATATAAAGAACCTTTTAAACCATTGCCTCCTGGATTTAAACATGTGCCTTTTGGAGATATTGATGCACTAGCTAATGCTATTGGCGAAGATACTGCAGGAATACTTATAGAAGCTATTCAAGGAGAAGGAGGAATAGTAGTTCCACCAGAAAGCTATTTAAAAGAAGTTGAAGCTCTCTGTAAAGAGAAAGGAGTACTGCTCATGCTGGATGAGGTTCAAACAGGATTTGGTCGAGTTGGCGAAATGTTTGCTTATGAATTATATGGAATTAAACCAGATATCATGACAATAGCTAAAGCTCTTGGTAGTGGTTATCCTATGGGAGGAATTTTAGCTCGAGGAGATGTAGCTAATGGATTTGATGCTGGAGATCATGGATCTACTTTTGGTGGAAATGCTCTTGGTTGTGCTGTAGCTATGACTGTTATTGAAACAATTGAAAATGAAGATTTATTAAATAATTCAAAAACAGTTGGAAAATATCTTAAAAGTAAATTTATTCAGCTAAAAGATAAGTATGATTTCATTGCTGATGTTCGTGGTTTTGGACTCTTTTTAGCTATTGAACTTGATTTTGAATCCGCAGAAATAGTAAATAAAATGAGAGAAAAAGGATTTTTAATAAATTCAACTGCAGATACTGTTTTACGTTTTGCTCCACCTCTTATAATAACAACTGAACAAGTTGATAAGATGATTGTAGCTTTAGATGAAGCATTTTCTGAAGTTTGATTTTATTTTATTTTTTTATTTTTTTTATTTTTCTAGGAAATTTTTTTTAATTTTTTTTAATTTTTTTATATATTTTTTTATATATTTTTTTATATATTTTTTTATATATTTTTTTATATATTTTTTTATATATTTTTTTATATATTTTTTTTAATTTTTTTTTAATTTTTTTATATATTTTTTTATATATTTTTTTAATTTTTATATAGCTATTATATATTTTTTTATATATTTTTTTATAGCTATTATACAATTATTTATAAATTTTTTTTAATATAATGTAATTTTATATAGCTATACTCGTTTTTATATAAATATAATATAAATTTTATGAGATATAAATAGTTTTTATATAATAATATAGTTTTCTTATAGTAAAATTTTTCAATAAAAAGGTAGAAAAAAACATAGTTTTATATGTAACGAAGTAGGTATTATTATATACTGTAAGTTTGCAATTTTTTTTGCAAAACTTTTTTTTACAGATGAGTGTCTTTTAAGGTTTGTTTAAATTTTAATTTGATAAAATTGTTATTGTTATAAATTTTATTTTAATGATAAAATTTGAATATTATAAATTTTATTCAATAATATAAAAAAATATTTTTTATTAAATTATGTTTAAATAATTTAAAAATAAGTATTTGAATTTAGCTATTTTGAATACTTTTTTTAGTGGAAGTTAACTCTAATTTTTATTACGCAATTACAAGGAGGTGAAACCAAATGAAATCTACCCAAAAGTTTATATTGTTTAGTACATTGTTAATATTAGTTGCTATGTCTTTATCTACAGTTAGTAGTGCAAGTGTAACCTTTACTGGAGCTAATACTACTGGTGAGATACAAAATATTATAACTACCACTAATGATGATATAGTTTTAGAAGGTGCATTTAATAATTTAGCTACTCTTAACATTGATAGAGGAATCAAAATTTCAGGAAACTCTGCAACAATAACTCGGAACACATCTGGTTCTGGGAATCTCATATTGTTCAATATTACTGCAAGTAATGTAATTATTGAAAATTTGAAAATTTCAGGTTATGATACAACCATAGTTTCAAATTCAGGTGACCTTTTAATACAAAACAATCAAATAGCTTCTGTTTTTACAGCAATAAACATTACATCAACTAATGATTTAAAAAATGTAGATATAATAAACAATACTATATCAACAACTAGGACCAATTCTTATGGAATTTCTTTAAATTCTATTTCAGCTAATCTCTATTATAACAATATTTCTGATAATAAGATTACTACAAGTACAGGGGGTGCTGTTGGAATTTGTTTAGATACTACAGGAGCTAATCTTTATGATAATACTATTTTTAACAATATTATTGCTACAACTACCACTGGTGCTAATGGTCATGGAATCTATTTACATTTAAGCAATGGTATATTATATGACAATAATATCTCTCTGAACACTATTACAGTTAGAAGTGCTCATGGTGTTTATGTACTTCTTTCAAGAAGTTCTATAGAAAATAACACTATTTCTTACAATAATATTACATTGGATGTAGCTACACAAACAAATTCTTCTGGAATTTTTTTAAATTCACAATCTGGTAATATGAGTAACAATATCATCTCTTATAATAATATTAAAGGAGGTGTAAGTCATACTAGTGCAGTTGCAGGTGCTCGTGGTGTTGATTTACAGGTAAGCGGTATCATGATTAATAATACTATTTCTTATAACAATATCACCATTAGTTCAAATGGATCTAATAGCTATGGGCTATTTCCATATGCACTTTCAGGTTCTATAAATAATACTCATATTTATGGTAATAATCTGAATGTTAATTGTACAGCTATCCGTGTAGGTGCAAGTACTGGTACTGTTAATCATTTGAATATTTCTTATAATCGGATATTAACAAATGGTGTTTTTGTAACTGTGGATGGCTCTACAGGTGTTAATAATACTGTTTCTGCTAACTGGTTTGGAAATAATACTCCAGATATGAGTAAATTCAACAATGTTGATGTATTGAGTTATTATATAGTTAATGCTCAGATAATTAAAAATGCTGGTTTTGTTGGCGAAAATTGGACTATACAATATACATTCTATCTAAATAATACTGATGAAGTTGGAGATTATAATAAGCTACCATTTTTCCAAGCTATATTGTTAGATTTAGCTAATAATCAAGTAAGTGAGAGAACAGCTTATGATACTGGAATATGGGGTATAGCTATTGAGTATCCTACCATCGAGGAATTTACCATAGTACTTGATAATGAAATCATTAGCTTTGATGCAGAATTTACAGCTGAAGAAGGTTCTGGTGATGGTACTGGTGATGGTACTGGTGATGGTACTGGTGATGGTACTGGTGATGGTACTGGTGATGGTACTGGTGATGGTACTGGTGATGGTACTGGTGATGGTACTGGTGATGGTACTGGTGATGGTACTGGTGATGGTACTGGTGATGGTACTGATGAGGGTCAATCTGGTGGTGATTCTGGTACTGGTGGTACAACAACTGGTGATGATACAGGAACTGACAATGCCAATGATGTAACTGATGCTAATACCAATCAAAAAAATGCACATAAGGATTCCAATACTACAAATTCTCCTTTAGATGAAAAGTACAATAATGGAAATGCTTTATCAGATTCTCGTAAGGGTTCTACAGGATCAAATTCTGCAGGATTAGTTTCTGCAGGAGCAGCAATGAAAAGTACTGGAATATCAATTATACCAGTTTTATTGGTTTTAATTGCTAATATTGGTCTTTTGACTTACAGAAGAAGGTAATATAACAAAATAGTATGTAATAGTTAGTATGGTGATGAAAATCTTATACTAACTGTTATTTTTTTATTTAAAAAAAATCTTTTTTTATTTTAATATTTTTATTATTTTATTTTTATAATATTTTTTATTTATTTTTATAATATTTTTTATATAATTTTATAATATTTTAAATTATTTTTTTTATTTTTATAATATTTTTTTATAATATTTTATAATATTTTATAATATTTTATAATATTTTTTATATAATTTTATAATATTTTAAATTATTTTTTTTATTTTTATAATATTTTTTTATAATATTTTATAATATTTTATAATATTTTATAATATTTTATAATATTTTTTATATAATTTTATAGTATAATATATAATTATTACAAATATACTTTTAAATAAACCATATCGATAAGTTGCTCATTATTTTCAAAAATAGGGTCTTTATAATTGTCTACAAAGAAATTTTTTATTTTATGGGATTTTTTAAATCCAAATTTTTCATAAAAGCTAATTATATTTTTTGAGTCTCCTGTTCCTACATACATAGTTTTGATACTATCTTTAGATTTAGATTTAGGTTCAGATTTAGATTTATAATATCTTAAAATATAATTGATTAACTTTGTAGCATATCCTTGATTTCGATATTTTGGATATGTTGCAATATTTTTTAGTTCATAGCTATCTTTTTCGGTAGTAACTACGCAAATACTTTTTAGGTTATCGTCACATAAGATAAAAACTTCTCCAGATTCTAGATATTTATCTATCATATGTTCTTCTTCATCAGCTATTAATAATAAGTCTAAATAGTTTTTTTTATTATTCTCTACTTTTTTTATTTTCATCTCTTTTTCCTTTTTATTAGCTATTTATCTTATTTTGTCAGTTATTTTTATTTTTCAGTTATTTTTATTTTGTCAGGTGTTTTTATTTTGTCAGCTATTCTTTTTTCCTCAGTTGTTTTCATTTTGTCAGTTATTCTTATAGCTGTTAATTATTATTATAAAAGTAAATTATTCTTAATAATATCTATTTATTTTGTTATTTTCCAACTTCAATTACATCTAACTCTTTACAGATGGCTTTTGTTTTTAGTATTTCACTGACACTTGGTTTTGTGCGATCCTCATCACTTGAAATTAGTTCTTTTATGTATAATCCACCTTGTGTTTTTACTGTCAACTCAAAGGTGTTTTGGGTGAGGATTTTGGTTGAAAGTTCTTTAACTTCTCTTTTTCTCACTTTATCAGCTCTTCTGTGAGCTACTCTTTGAGGAGTTTCTTGGTGGATTGTTGTGTTTTCTAGTTGTTTTTTTACTTTAGCTAATTCTTCTTCTGTGATGTTATTTTCACATTCTACTAATGCACGATAAACTTTATAAGTATCTGGTGATGAAACTTTTATTTCTGCTTTTCTATTCCTCTGCGTGTATTTTAAGTCATTATATTCTGTTTTTCCTTTGGAGTGTTCATTAACTTCTTTAGCTATTTTTTTTAAGTCTAATTTTCTTATCTTTGGTTCTTTTATTTCAAGAACAAATGGGCGACCTGTTCCAAGCATTCTTACATCGATATCTTCTCTTCCTGCTCCGTGGAATTTAGCTTCGTATCCTCTTGTTTGCTTTAGGATTATTTTTGATATTAACTCTTCTACAGACTCTTGGTATTGTTTTCCTGTTCCATTACATTCCTCGCAACCTTTACCTTTGCATTTTCTACATGGCCACTTTGTTTGGGGAATGTTACGAACTAATTTTTTGTATCTTCCTTCTATGAAAATTGGGTTTATTTGTATTCTTACTTTAATGTTTTCTAAGTCCATAGGTTTATCTAAAATCTTTCTTAAATCAACCATAATTACGATATCTGGATTTTCGAAATCTACTTCTTTAGCTAATTCTTTTTCAATTAGCTTACCTATTTCTCGGTTGATTTCTTTTTTAATATTTTCAACATCAAGATTCAGAGAGTCGTTTATTTCTTCATCTTTTTTTAATATTTCATTTGGAATTTTGGATCCTATTAAAAAGGTATCAAATTCTAAATTTAGATATTCAATTTTTCCTTTGATTCTTCCTAATATATTTCCATTTTTTATATTTTCATCAATTTTAAGAAGAATATCATCACACACTTCACATTTTTCTTTAATTTTGTTTGGTGGAGTGTTGTTTCCTTGTTTACTTTCATTTTCCAATAATTTGCTTCGAATTAGCTTACCTCTTTCTTCGTTACCATCAGCTTCTTTTGATTCAATAACATTGGAGAACTTTCTCCCTAAGCAACGATTACAGATGTTTCCATGAGTTTTTTCTATAAGCTTTTTAGCTATTGGTAGTGTGTTTTTGTCCATGGTATCCTGTGTTTATTCATCTTCAATTGTTGATTCAATAACAACTTCGCCGTTGATGACATTTAATTTGACAATGGTTAAGATTTCTAGACCAGTTTCTTTTTCAACAATAGCTTTTCCATCACCTTTTTCTATAATAGCTATTCCTTCAGCTATTTCCACTCCCATCTTTTGAAGAGCTTTAATAACTGCAACATATGTTCCACCAGTACTTACAACATCATCAATAAGAATTATTCTTTCTCCTTTTTCTATAGAGTTTATGTATAAGTTTGCTTCACTATATCCAGTTTTTTGAAATACTGGAACTTCTCCAGGAAGACCATATTCTCTTTTTCTAATAACTACAAAAGGGATGTTTGTTTCAAGGGAAAGTGCAGTAGCTAAATGGATTCCCATAGCTTCAATACATACTATTTTATCAATATTTAAATCAGCTTTTTCTTTTATAATTCCCACTATTTCTCTTAGAATTTCTGGTTTCATTTCAGGAATACCATCGGTTACTGGATGAACAAAGTAATTGTATTCTCCTTTTTTTACTATGGGGGATTGTTTTAATGTTTTTTTTAATTCTTCTAACATTGTTTCACGTTTATTTCAGGATTGATTTTTTATAATTCTTATTTATTTTTTATATATTTTTATAATATTTTTTATAATATTTTTTATAATATTTTTTATAATTTTTTTATTTATTTTTTATAATATTTTTTATAATTTTTTTATTTATTTTTTATAATATATTTTTATTTTAATTATATTATTTATTTATTATAATTAAATATAAATTTATAGAATATTTTATAAAAATTTAGAATATATGAGATTTTAAAATATTTTTAGTTTTTTAAATCATAGCTAAGAGATTTTTCGATGATTTCAACTTTATCTAAGGTATTTTTACATTTATAAACTAATATTTCAACACCATTTTCATTAGCTTTAACTAAAGTTTTACTAAAATCAGGATCAGTTTTCCAATTTGGTTTAAAGCTATTACCATTTGGATGTTGAATTAAGAAAAAAACAACGGCTCTATGGCAGGTCTTTTTTAATTCAATTAATTCTTCTAAATGTTTTTTTCCTCTTTCTGTTGGAGCATCAGGGAAAATAGCTATATTGTCTTTAATTAAGGTAACACCTTTAACTTCAACAAAACAATCTGTATCCTCATTAGCTAAATATATATCTATTCTTGAGTTTCCGACTGTTTTTTCTCTTTGGATAATATCATATCCTTTAAGTTCTTTTATTTTTTCTTTTAAAATTGATTCATAAACAATTTTATTAGCTTCTTGGGAATAGATTGATACAAGTGCACCATTATTTTCAACAAAATGAAGAGAATATTTTGTTTTTCTTTTTGGATTGTCACTTGGCATTAAGTATACAGTAGCTCCTTCTACTAAAAGTTCTTTACACCTTCCAGTATTTGGAACGTGGGCAGTAGCTATTTTATTGTTTATTTCAACTTCAGCTATGAAACGATTAGGCCTTGATTTGAAGGTAGCTTTTATATATTTATTCATTTAATCACAATTTAGTTTATAATATTCTTTATTATATTTTTTAATTATTTTAGATTATATTTTTTAATTATTTTAGATTATATTTTTTAATTATATTTTATTTTATATTCTATTATTAAATTTACTTTACATTTACTATGAAAATGATATAATCATTATTTATTATATATAAATTAAATATAAATAATAAATTAATAATAAAATATTGGTGATAAAGAATGAGGAAAACAATAGAAGAAGGAGAACGTTATAAATTAACATATGATAATTCAAGTTATGAAGGTTATATAGTTGAAAGAAAGTATTATGAATATGCAGATGATATTTATCATAAAAAAACAAAAAGCTTTAGAACTGAGGCAGAAGCAAGGAATTATATAAAATCCCACATATTACAAGCATATTAAACAAAAAAAGTAATGATAAAATGATTAAAAAAACAAATATTATTATAATTTCATTATTAATAATCAATCTTATTTGTACAGGAATTATTGGATATTCCTATTTTACTAATGATAATGAAGGAATTTTTACAACTATTAGTGACAATACTGATTCTTTAAACTTTGCAAATGGAGCTAAATACACATTATATATTGGAACAAATGATAAAGATACAAAAGAACCTATGTCAACTGATGAAGCGAGAAGTATTGTGAATTCTATCTGTGATAAATATGTTAGTGGATATTCAACATTTAACTCTCAAGGGTACTGGACCAATAATTTGAATCAATCTGAGCATGAAGAAAGTCTGGTTTATACTTTTTACAATGTAACTGATAATCAAATCAAATCTATTCTAAATGAAACCATAAAAGAACTTAATCAAGAGTCTATATTGGTTGAAAAGGAAAATGCTTATTATACATATTATGGAACTTAATGATGTGTTCAATATTAGTTTATTTTTCTAAAAATTAAAATCATTAGCTATGTTTTCCATCAATATCCCTAAAAATTCAGATAGCTGGCTTGCAGTGAAACCATTTCCATAGATTTCTTTTGCAATATCTCCTGCTTTACCATTTAAATATGTAGCTAATGCTCCGGCATCATATGCACTTAAACCTTGAGATAAGAGACTTGCACATAATCCCGCTAATGAATCACCTGTGCCCCCTACAGTCATTCCAGAATTACCGGTTTTATTTATTCTAAAATTCTTTTTATTGAATATTAAATCATATTTGCCTTTTAATACAACAGTTCCATTAATCTTACTAATAATATTTTGGAAAATAGCTATTTTCTCTTTTAATTTAGCATAGTCAAGCTCTTCACTTTCAGAAATTAAGCTTATTTGCTTACTATTATTACTTGTATTTTTGTTAATGTAATCTTTGAAGAATGATTTAAATTCACTTAAGTGAGGAGTTATTATTAAATTATCCTTATTTTTAATGATTATTGGGTCAACTAACTTTAAAGCATCAGCATCCATAACAAGAGATTTTTCTATTTTTTTAGCTAAAACATTGAATAATTTGCCTGTTTCCTCATTTTGACCAGATCCAGGACCTAATAAAACTGTGTCAATATCTGCTTTATCAATTATTTTTAATATTTCATCTAAATTATCTAAGTTTAAATAATCTTCATTTTCAGACTTTAAACCTTTAACAATTAAATCTAAAGATACTTCTTTTATAGCTACACTTGCCGATTCAGGACAAGCTATAAAAACTAAATCTGCTCCACTGGATATTGCGGATAATCCTGCAATAGCTGGGGCTCCATGATAGTCTTTACTTCCACCTACAATTAGAATTTTTCCATTGTTACCTTTATGAGATGTACTTTTTCTTCTATCTAGTCTAAGTAAGTCACCAGTTCCAAGGAATACTTCCGCTTCTATAGGTATTCCTATATCACAGATTACAAGGCCTCCAACCAAGGAATCATCCTCTAAACTTGCTTTTTTTACACCACTTTTTACTTTATGGAAGGTTACAGTGTACTGTGGTTTAACAGCAATGTCTGGAATTTCTCCAGTTAATGGATTCATTCCTGATGGGACGTCAATAGCTATCTTTAATGCATTAGATTTATTCATCACTTCAATAGCTTTTCTTACCTTTTCTCTAAGTTTTCCTTTAATTCCAGTTCCTAAAATTCCATCTACGATGATGTGTTCACTAAAACTCTCTGATTTATTGATTTCAATATTTTCAACATCGCTTGAATCATTTAATTCAATAATTTTTAATCTTGAAAGGAGAGGAACCATATTTTCTAAAATTTCAAAGTTAAGTATAGCATCTATTGATTTAATATCATCTGGAGAAGTTAACATATATAGTTCAACTTCATAGCCACGATTTAAAAGGTGTCTTGCAGCTACAAACCCATCTCCACCATTTCCTCCAGAACCTGTAAAAATAGCTACCTTCACTGGCTTTGAAAATGTAAATGTGGAAATCTTAGCTATTTCATCTGATAAAGATTTACCTGCATTTTCCATTAAACATAATCTTGACAAGCCTAAATCTTCACAATTTATATCTGTGACAGTCATATCTATAGGTTTCATCCTTAATCTCCTTAAAAATGTTATAATTTGTTGATTATAAAATATTTATTTATTGTATAATTATATATGAAAACTTATTAAATAATATTTCTAAATTTAAAAATTATTATATAAATTATAGAATTATTATATAAATTATAAAATTATAAAATTTTTATATAAATTATAAAATTATAAAATTATTATATAAATTATAAAATTATAAAATTATTATATAAATTATAAAATTATTATATAAATTATAAAATTATTATATAAATTATAAAAAATTATAAAATTATTATATAAATTATAATTGTATAAAGTTTATAAAAAATTATATTATAAAATAAACTATTTTTTCATATAAACATTATATAATTATATTAAATTAAATTATTTAATTATAAACATTATATTAAATATAAATTATAAAAAATCAAGTATAAATTATACTTTAACAATATTTATTTAATTTTTTAAACTTTCAAAGTCTTATAGAATCTACTATAAACTCAAAACTTTCACTAATTTCAATAATAATTTCACTCATATCGATTTCTTTTGATTCAGATTTATTTAAAATCACTGATTTCAAAATAATAAATTGTGCTTGACTAATGTGGAGTTCAGCTAATTTATTAAGGTCGACTTCTTTAATAACTTTTTTATTTTCTAAATTTTTAAAGATATTATAGCAAAATTTAGTGGGTGTTACAACTAACTCTTGCCAATGGTAAGTTCTTAGTTTTTCATTGTAAGGAATTTCAAGAAAGATTAATTTTAGAATTTTACTCATATATGGGTTTTCAAATTGTTTTCCTAAAGCATTTAATCCTTCCTTGTATAATTCTTCACTATCTCCATCTTGGATTTTAGAAATATTAAAAGGGTCTGATGTATCTACATTTTCTTTATAATAGTTTAAAATAGATTCAAGAATATCTGATTTATTTGAAAAATGATTATATATTGTACTTTCAGTTATTCCTGCATTTTTAGCTATTTCCCTAACAGTTACATTTTCATATCCTTTTTTTGAAAATAAATCAATACAGACTGCAAATATTCTTTCTTTAGTTGGTTGAAAATTTTTAATTAACATTTAATCATTTCCTTTTTCATGACTTTATTTTCAAATAAAATTAATTATTTTTATTTATATTCTTTTTTTATATTTTCAACTATTTATTTTATTGTATATTTTTTATTTAAATATAAGAATTATATAATAATTATATACTATTTTTTTAGAAATAATAAATTTATTATAAACAAATAAATAATAATTATAAGTAAAAATATTCTTATAAATATATAACCAAATTTATATCATATTAAATTAAACATAATAAAAAGGTGTTTATTTGAGTTTGAAACCTCCAGAATGGATGATAAGTAAAGTTTTAGGAGATGTCCCAAGACATGTATTTATTTATGCATTAATTGCATTATTATTACTCATTGGCTATGGGATAATTGGCTCTCTTTTAATAATGAAATTGGATATTATAGATTCAATCTATTTCACAACCGTAACAATAGCTACAGTAGGTTATGGGGACATAGTACCTCTTACAGCATTGCAAAAAATGTTTTCAGTTACTTTAGCTATTGGTGGAGTGGGACTTTTGGCATATGTATTTGGTTTAACAATATCATTAGTAGGTCAAAGAATTGAAGAAGTGAGAAGTGGTGTTATAATGAAAAGAACTATTAAATCCCTAAAAAACCATTATATTTTATGTGGATATGGGAGAGTAGGGGCTGCTGTAACAGATGAACTACTGAAAAGGAATCAACAAGTTGTTATAATTGACAGAGATAGAGATGTTGTAGAAAAACTAGAGGAAGAAACTGATTTATTTGTTATTAATGGAGACGCAACTGAAGATCAAACTCTAAAAAATGCAGGGATTGAAGAAGCTTTGGGGCTAATATTAACCACAGGTAGTGATGTTAATAATTTGTTTATAACAATTACATCAAGAGAAATTTCAAAAGATCTTTGGATTGTTTCAAGATATGCAAAAAAAGAAAATGTAAAGAGATTTTATAATTCAGGAGCCAATGAAGTAATATCTCCTGAAGAAAGTGGTGGTAATGACATATATTTTGCAGCTATACAGCCAAATCTCATAAGAATAACTTCTAAACATCACATGGAAGATATAAAAAAAGAAATGGAGATAATTCTAGGTCATGGGTGCTCTATAGAAAACATAGAATATCATCATCCATTTTTAAAAGAACCATTAAAAAGAAAAATTGAAACATCATCATCAAAACAATTAAAAAAATTCTTTGGAAAAATGGATGAAGATGAAGAAACAAAAAAGGCACTTGATTCATTATATGAATCTGTGGATGGAATACATTCTCATAGAATATCCGGCCCAGATCATGAAACCCTCACCAATGTAGTAAATGACTTAAAAAAGGAAAATCTATTATTAGGTGTAAACCTGACTAATAAAGAAGTTTTGGAATTATCTAGAAAGAATGGAAAAGTGTAGTATTAAATAAAAAAACTTAATAAAAAATTATAAGTTCTAAAATAGGAAATATAATAAAAAATTATAAGTTCTATAATAGGAAATATAATAAAAAACAATAAAATCCAATTACTTGTATCCATTTACCAAAACATCAATTTTTCCAGTTATTGGATCTATTATAAGCCCATGTATTGGAATGTCATCAGGAATTAGTGGAGAATTCTTTATTTTTTCAACACCACAGCTAACATTAGATTCTTCACTTTCAATAGTTCCAATCCAATTAGCTATATCAATTTTAGCTATTTCCTCTGAAGATATTCCTGCATCTAACATGGAGTTTTTTAATTTTTCAGGGTCTATTTTAGCCATTCCACAATCATAATGACCTATTAACATAACTTCTTCTGCACCTAAAGCATAGATAGCTGCTGCTATTGATCTAATAACATCACCGTCAAGGACATTACTTCCTCCATTTTTAATTATTTTTGCATCACCACGTTTGATACCCATAGCTTTTTCTAAAAATCCATCTGTGAGACGTGTGTCCATACAAGTAATAATAACTAACTTTTTTTCAGGAATTGGAGATAAGTTAACACTAGCAAATTCTTTTACAAATTCTGTGTTAGATTCTAATATTTCATCAAGTAACATGATAAACCCTATTAATAATTAGCTATTAAATTATATAAATTATTCTAATAATTGATTTATATATGATTAGGTTATAATAATGTTAAAAAGTTGTGATAGTAGAAATTAACTTATTAAATATGAATTAATGATTTTTAATAAATATTTACTCTCTAAAATATTAGTTTTCAAATGCTATTACAAAAATTAGTTATTAAAGTATGAGTATATTATAATATGATATCAGTTTAAAAATTAAAATAAATTAAGTGATTAAATGACAAGAGAAAGCGAAATAGTGAAAACATTATTATACATCGGTGATGAGGGTGCTGTTGAAGGAAACTTTATTATTGATGCTGAAAATGAAACATTATGGGCAACACAAAAAACAATGTCAGAAATCTTCAAAGTTACCACAGCAAACGTTAGTATGCATTTAAAAAATATTTTTGAAAGTGGTGAATTAGATGATAATTCAACTGTTAAGAAAATCTTAATAGTTCAAAAAGAAGGTTCGAGATCTGTAAAAAGAGAGAAGATTTTTTATAATCTTGATGCTATGATAGCTGTAGGTTATCGCGTAAGTTCCAAAGAAGGAACACAATTTAGAATATGGGCAACAGGGATTTTAAAAGAATACATGGTCAAAGGATTTGTTTTAGACAACGAATTATTAAAAAATGGGACTCGTTTTGGCAAAGATTACTTTGATGATTTATTAGAACAAATAAGAGAAATTAGATCAAGTGAAAGAAGATTTAATCAGAAGATAACTGATATTTATGCAACTAGTTATGATTATAATCCTCAAGCAGAAATATCAAGGGATTTCTTTGCAACAGTACAAAATAAATTAATTTATGCAGTAAGTGGAAAAACAGCTGCTGAAATAATAGCTGAAAGGTCAGATAGCGAAAAAATCAATATGGGTTTAACAACATGGAAAAATCCCAATGGAAAAATAGTAGCTAGTGATGTTGTCATAGCAAAAAACTATCTTAATAAAATTGAATTAGAAAGATTAAATAGAACTGTGGATGGGTTTCTAACATTAGCTGAAAATAGAGCTCAAAACTATATTCCTACTTCTATGGCTGAGTGGAGAGAAGTATTAATAACTTATATTAAATTAAATCAATTACCTATTTTAACAGATAAAGGGAAAATTAGTGCTGAACAAGCTAAAGAAATTGCTAAAAAACATTATAAAAAGTTTAAAATTATTCAAGATGAAGAATTCGAATCTGATTTTGATAAAATGATTGAAGAAATAAAAAGAATTGAAGGAAAAAATTAATAAAAATTAAAAAAAGAATGAAAAAGATTTATTATTTAATTTAGAATAAATCTCTTAAGTTTATTTTGTAGGCACCTAAGCTTCCACCATAGTTACCTGCACTAATTTCTTTAACACCAGGAATTGTACAAGCTGCTTTGATACCTTGTTTCATAGCTTCTCTTACAGATTCTTCGTCAACACCATCAATAACTATTTCATAGATACCATTAACGTCTTTTCTGATTTCACTTTCTACAACTTCGTCTTTAAGAGAAACACACATTTTTTCGTTTGTAGAAGCATTTAAGAAATTGTATTCATTACAACCTACTTTAGATCCAGAGGCTACGATTCCACCAGGGAATGGAGTGATTGTTCCAGGAACATCACCTATTGCATCAACAGCTACTTGAGCTGCCATAAGTGCATTCATTTGACTGTCTGCAAGGATAAAGAAGTTTCCTCCAGCAACACCGTCTTTCATTCCAAAGTCAGTTTCAACTAAGAAATCTCCAGACATGATTGGAATAGATTGAACAGTTTTTCCACCAACTTCTACTTCTTTCTCATATCCATCACCGAAGAACTTCAATTTAAATCCTGCTCTTAATTGTTCTTCAGCATCATCTAATGCATTGAATACTGCGGTAGTTGGAGCAGTTAATATACCCATTCCAATTCTTTCAAGAAGTTCATGGTCTAATTTCTTTTTAGTAGGGTTACAAATCATAATTGTGTAACCTGGTCGTCCATCAGGAGTTTCAATAGGAGAAACGTATCCGTCAATTCCAGCTTCAGCAGGACATCCAATTACAGAAGTACCGTATCCAGTAGCTTCAGTAGCTGCTGTTTTAGCTAATTTCTTTGTTGCTGCAGTTACAAGTAACCTAGAAACTTTTATTCCAAAAGCTTCCGCATAAGTATCTTTTATATCTACGCCATTTAATTGCATATTTTCACCAATTTAAAAGTTTCATTTTTTAATAAAATAAAGTTTTCTATTTAATTGAAATATAAATTTTATTTTGTAATATATATTTTAGATTTTTTATATTTATATTCTTTTATAATATTTTTTATAATATAATTTATATTTTTTATTTCATTTTTTATAATATAATTTATATTTTTTATTTCATTTTTTATAATATAATTTATATTTTTTATTTCATTTTTTATAAAAATAAATGAATAATTTAATTTTATTATATATTATATTAAAAATTTTATAAGTTTTAAAAATTCATTATATAGTTTAATAATTAATTATATAGTTTAATAATTACCTATATAGTTTAATAATTTATTAAACCAATCAAATATAATATTAAATGATTAGTTTCCAAATGCTCTTGGAAAAAGGCTATTATATTGATTTTACAAATTGTTATTTTTAAAAATGAGGTGGATAAATATGACAGTTTGTATATCTGCAATTTGCACAGAAAAAGGAGAAGAACATATAGTTTTTGCTGTAGATCATATGATAACAACAGCAAATGGCGAATTTGAACATTCAATAAATAAATATGAGATAATTAATAAAAATACAGTTGCAATGGTAGCTGGAGATGCTTTACTTATGAATTATTTCATGGATTTAGAAAATTTTGATGAAAATTACATTTCTATTCAAAAAAGTATTCAAAAGAAGTTCAATGAAAAAAGAAGAGAAATGATAAAAGAAACATTACTAAATCCATTATACTTAGACAGTAATTTCATAATCGAAAGTTTAAATCGTCCAGAAAATAATCCTTTAATTCAAAGTATTCTAATGGAAATTTTAAAAGTTAAAGTAAATAATGCTATTTTATTAGTTGGATTTAAGGATAATCAAGCTCAAATTTCAGAAATAACTGATGGAAGCGTGTTTGATTTTAGAACAATCAATTTCCACACAATTGGCTCTGGAGACATTCAAGCTCAAAATACTCTTTTGTTTCAAAAGCAATCAAGAGATGATGATTTAAAAACAACATTATACAACGTTTATAAAGCTAAAAAGAATGCTGAAGTAAAGCAGGGTGTAGGAAAAGAAACTGAAGTTGGTTTTGTAAATAAAAATAAAGTTGTGATTTTAAATGAGCAAAGTTTAAATATATTAGAAAATATATATAAATATGAATTTAAATGTTGGAAAGAACATAAAGATTTAAAAAAGTTAAAATTTGATTAATCATTAATATTTAATTTTTTAATGGAGAGATTAAATGTATAAGGAAAAATTCGAGAAAGAAAAATACATTACTCATAAAGCTAGAGATGAGTTTGTTAAAAAAATAGAAAAATCCTTAACAGATACTGGAATAACTGAAGAGGAGTATGATGAAATTAAAAAGTTATTTAGGAACTGATTTCTTTCATTTTTAATTATTTTTTTATATTTTATACATTTTTTTTTATTTTTTTATATTTTATACATTTTTTTTATTTTTTATTTTTTCTTTTTTTCATATTTTTTTACATATTTTATAAATAAAAAGTAAATCAAATCAAATCGGTGTCGTTTTTCTATTCTTTTTCATCTAAGTAGTCCAATTCATCAATGACTTCCTTAGCTGTTTCTTTCTCATCAACACTTGTACTCGTGATTTTATCAAGAACAGAAGAACCATAATATGGCATTATAATAAATCCAATTATAGTTGTCATCCAAAATGAAATAAGTCTTTCGATTACAGTAGCTGCTGCACTTATAGAAGGAGAAATTCCTGCAGCACTATAGAATAGTATCATAACACCATCAACAGCACCAAGTCCTCCAGGAAGAAGTGGAATCATACCAATTAAACTAGCTACTATAAACACTTCACCTATAAGTACAAAATTGACTGTCGCACCAAATGCAAGGAAAACTAAATAAACTCTAAAGATTTCAGTAAACCAAATTAAAAATGAGAGAGGAATTGCATAGTAGAGTATTTTCTTATCACTCATTGTAGTTCTCATAGTTTTTTGAAAACCTGAAATAGCTTTGATGACTTTTTCTTCCAACTCTTCTTCTGAGATCTTTTTATAAAAAAACTTTACTATCTTTACAATCCATTTAGTCATCTTCTTTCCAAATTTCTTATTTATAGACATATATATTAAAAGAATAAAAAGAGCAGCTATTCCAACTACTGAGATGATGAGAATTATTAAGATTATTGGACTGAGTGAAAAATATAGAATCATAGATATTATTGTTATAATTGCAAGAAGAATAAATGGAAAGGTATCCAATGCCCTATCAGCTATAACAGTAGCAAAACCTTCTTCTGTAGGATTGTCAGTTTTTTTAGCTAAAATATAAGCACGTACTGGTTCTCCACCACCACGTCCACTTGGAGTAATGTTGTTAATAGCCATACCTACTAAAACCATAGGTAGTAACTTTTTAATACCTATATTTATATCAGCTGTTTTATTTACAATATTCCATCTGACAGTATATAGGTAGTAGGTAACAACTTGTGTAGCTATAGCTAAAAGAATGAAATAGAAGTTAGCTAATTTTAATGCTCCAATGACTTCATCTATTCCTATAAAATAGAGCATAACTCCCATTATAGCTAAACCAATTGCTAAAAAAATCAGTGTCTTATGTTTCATTACGTCACTTTCTATTAGTTTATGTCATATATAATTGAGTATCTTAGTTATTAATTTTAATAAATTTATTTTACAAAGTATTTTAATTTAGCTATTTTTATACTTTAAGTATAAATTTTTTGGAAAGTTGTTGATTTTTTTATTAAAATTGATTAAAGAATTAAAATTATTAAAATTAAATTAAATTATATAAAATTTTCATGATATTTTTTTTTAATTGTAAATTATGTGCATGTTAATATCTAAAAATAATAATACAAACATAATTATTTATTTTTGTATATATTTATAATTTTTTATTAGTGAGTTATACATATTATTTATATATTATTATATCAATCGTTAATATAAGAACGATTTTAATTAGTATATACTGCAAATTATTTATATATTATTATATAAATCGTTAATTGGGGAACATATTATATTATAGAAACTATATAATAATTAAATAAATAATAATAAAAATAATTATATTAATAATGCTTATTTTATTGTAAATGATTTAAATAATTGTTATATCATCTAATTTAGATTTTAAAAGGTGTAAAAATGGGACAAACAAATTGTTATCCACAAAAAGATGGAGTTTGGTGGAAAATAGATAAAAAAAATATTACAATCCATGCATATCCAAAAAAAAGGGGGCCTAAATATGAACTGGTTACTAAACACTGGAAGAATATTTGCACAAGTACAACATGTAAAGGAAAAAAAGGTGTTCTTTATGGGTGTCAATCTCCAGTAAAAACAATGAAACCTAATCATGGTGTTAAAGGAACAAAATGCTCACCAGAGGGAATGATATCTTGCTCTATTTGTGATGCTGATTATTGTCCAGTAACAGGAAAAGATACAGCATATACTCCAAGATTTGAGTTAATACCATCTAATACTCCATCTGTTGGAGAAAAAATTCAGGGAAAAACCAATAATAGAATAATATTTGATTCAACAAAAGGATCAAAAGCACCAATGGGTGAAATATTTGAGGGAAGCATGTTAAAAGAGATAACTGTATCCTGGGAAATATGGAAAGATGGAGAAAAACGCTTCCAAGCATGGAAAAAAGCTAATGGAATAGATCCAAAATATGTGAATATTGAAGGACATCAAGTACAATTAAAAGACTGGAAAGATAGTCAAAAAAGAGTAACTAAATTTAAAAAAGACAATAATAAAAATCCGTTAACTGTTGGACTAACAATACCTTGAACTTCTCTGGTTTATGGAAATAGGGATTTTTATTTAGATAGTTAATTAAAAAAGAAAAGAGATGATTTTTTATGGGAGATTTAAGTAATGAAGAACTTTTGATACCTTTTGGAACTTATCAAGACATGGTCAATCGTGCCAATAAGTATACAAAAGAAAACAAAAAAACGCCTAATATTGTATATTTGAATATTAAAAATAAGAATGATTATATCAAATATTCTCAATTAGAGGATATGGGCAAAAGGATTAATCAATGGAAAAAAGATAATCCAAAGGAAGTTTTATACAACGTTTGGATAAAAAAACCAATAGAATCAAAAGATATTTTAGTAAGCGTTAAAGCTTCTGCCACTCCAGAAGTCAATATTAAAGGTACGAAATACAAACTAAAAAGTTTTACAGAATTTTACAATTTAATGGGTAGCTTTGGTTATTCTTATTATTATGATGACATATTATCCCTTGCACAAGAAATACAAGCTTTAACTACTGGTAAAGCGATGAATTGTACTGATTTTGCTCAATTAGGGGTTTATATAGCTAGTCAATTTAAAAAAGATAATAAAAATCTTTATCAGACAAGATATCGCCATGTAAATTGTAAACCTAGTGCTACTTGTAAATCGAACTGTGGCCATACACAATTTGAAATAACTGGTGGAGAATTCAAGAAATGGACAGTTGTGGATATTTCAGCTAAAGCTAGTAAAAATAGCCGTGTTTATCCATTAGGAGATGGTTGGTGTATGGATGGTCAACTTCGTGGATATAATGAACCATGGGTACTCCTCGATAAGGGCAGAAGTTAAAATTTAAACACAATAATATTTGATAAAAATCTATTTTCCTTAACTCCTCCTTGTTGAAGAATTATTTTATTTATATGAAATCGTTAATACAGTAAAATCATGAAAATATAAGAATATTAGCTGATTAAGTTTGTTTTAAATGTTTAATTATTTTACCTAATTGATTTCATATAAATTTAGATAATATTATTTTTTTTATTATAATTTAAACATATTCATTAATATTGAATATAATTTTGAAAAATGTAATTTGTAATAATGTAATACATATTAAAAATATTATTAAAAAAAACATTAGCTTTATATATATTAAAATACATCAATAATATTAATGCACAAATTAGATAAATATACATAATAGGTTTTTTATAAAATTAATTAAATTTACTTTAAAAGAATATTACATTAAAAATTTCATTGAATATTAATTTCATCTTTTTTTAATAATTATTTTAACTAATTTAAATTGAATTGGTTCCATGATAAATTTTTATGATATTACTACTTTTGCATTGAAAGTTCAGGGCTGTTAATTGCCCAAAACTAGGTGTTATTAAATGTTTGAAGATAGTTATAATAGACAACAAGAATTCTCATCCCCTGTTAAAGAGGGCGAAGAGTACGATGTTAAAATTGAAGACCAAGGTAAATCTGGCGATGGTATTGCTAGAGTCGATGGATTTGTTATATTCATTCCTGGAACCGAAGTTGGTCAAGAAGTTAAAGTAAAAATCAATGCAACCCGCCGAAAATTCGCTTTCGGTGAAGTAGTAGAATAATTCTACTCATTGATACAATTAAAATTAATTAATAGATAGCTAATCTCTTAGGATTTTTTGCTATTTATTAATCATATTCTTTTTTTTAAATAATTATTTTATTTAAGCTTTTATTTATTTTTATAGCTTTTTATATATCTTTTTAAAGTTTTTTATAGCTTTTTTTTATACTTGTATAGTTTTTTTATATTTCGTTAGATTTTTATTTTTTTTAAATATAATTTTAAATCTTTATTAAAGAGATTTACTTTTTATTTTTCATTAAAATTTATTTTATATAAAAATTCATTTTTTATAAAATTTTATTCATTATTAAATTTATTTTATAAAAAAATTATATTTATTTAAAAAATTTTTTTATTTTAATAAAAATTATATATGTAAAAAATTTATTTTATAAAAAAATTTATATTTTATTTAAATAATATAACACACTTTTAAAAAAATATTTATATCTATAAATCATATGAATATTGATGAAATATATTGGTAAAAAAGATATTTTTATAGTAACATATTATCTTGGGAAAATTATGCAAGGTGCAGGGATAGCTATTTTGCTTCCTATAATCGTAGCTTTAATTTACCAAGAACATATCTATTATTTAGGATTCATAATTCCTGCAGCGATTTCTATTGGTTTAGGGACATTTCTTTGTAGAAACACTCCAAAATATAAAAGAGTACAATTAAAGCATGGAATGATAGTATCATCATTAGCTTGGCTTTGGGTTGCGCTTCTTGGAGCATCTGTAATGATGATTTGTCTGGATATCTCATTTATCGATGCTCTTTTTGAAAATATGTCTACTTGGACAGGTAGTGGTCTTACTGTATTTATTGATGTTGAAGTTTTACCTAAATCCATTCTATTTCTTAGAAGTTTAGAACAATGGATTGGTGGTTTGGGAGTAGTAGTAATAATGATTGGAATTTTAATCCATGCTGGAACTGCTGCCTCACGTCTTTATAAATCAGAAGCTAGAGAAGATAGAATAAAACCTAGTGTAGCCAATACCTTGAAAAAAATTCTTCAAATTTACTTAATTTATACAGTTTTAGGAATAATATTATTCCTTTTAGCTGGAATGCCTGTTTTTGATGCTATAAATAATACATTTTCTTTAATAGCTACAGGTGGAATGTCTATTAAAAATGCTAACATGGGATTTTATAATGATTACATATTTTACATCATTGCAATGTTTTTAATGATATTAGGAGCAACAAGCTTCATGACTCACTATCGTGCAATAAAAACAAATGGTATAGCTATTTTTAAAGATCTTGAATTTAAAGCAATGGTTTTACTTATAGCTGCTTCCAGTATTATACTAATTTTAATCACTAATGTACTACCAATAGATATTATTTATAGTGTTGTTTCAGCTGTAACCACAACAGGTTCCAGTATTACAAGCCCAACTGATAATGCAACATGGCCAGGGATATTAAAGGTTGTAATAATAGGTTTAATGTTTATAGGTGGGTCTTCAGGTTCTACAGTTGGTGCTGTTAAAATTATAAGAATTATAACATCTTTAAAAGGAATTCACAAGAATATACTAAATATTATCTCTCCAGAAGGAAGGGTAATGAATATGAAGATAGCTAACAAACAATTAAAAGAACCCCAAATTACAGAAGCAGGTTCCTATATTTCACTTTATTTAGTTTTCATTTTAATTGGTTGGGGAGTTTTAGTTTTCTATGGATATGATAGCATGAATGCATTATTTGAAATTGTCTCTGCACAAGGTAATGTAGGTCTTAATACAGGAATAGCTAATGCTGCTTTGCCTTTTTATGCTAAGTTAGTTGTAATATTTAATATGTGGATTGGTAGATTAGAGATAATTCCAGTTTTAATCCTTATAAGAAGTGTATTTGAGGTATTTAGAAGGATAGTTCCTTTTAGCTAATAGTTTTAATTTTTTTTAAAAGTGAAAAATAGCTATTTGATTATATTTTATAATTTTTTATAAAATATTTAATGTTAGAAAAATTTATTAATAAGGAAATAAATATTATTCTAAAATAAATATTCATTCTAAAATAAATTTTTTATTCTAATTATTATAACTATAATTAAATTTATTAATTTGAATTTTTATAATAATATAATAAAATTTTTTATAATAGAATTTTAAATGATTATAATAGAATTTTTATAATAAATAATAAAATTTTTTATAATAAAATGAATCAAGTTTATTAATTTAAACTCTTAGTTTATATTTATTAATTAATCTTATTAATTCATTATCCATATAATTTGAAGGTGATTTATTGTATATTATTATTATGGGTGCCGGACGAGTTGGTCTCACTCTTGCAGATCTTTTAATCAATGATGGTCATGATATTACTTTAATTGAAAGTAGTGAAAATTTATCTAATGATGCAGCTACTGAGTTAGATGCATTAGTTGTTTGTGGAAATGGAACTTCTACTAAAATTTTAGAAGAATCTAACATAGAAGATGCCGATTGTTTTGTAGCTGCAACAGGAAATGATGAAGCTAATTTATTATCCTGTATTTTAGTAAAAGACTATGGTATAGGAAAAATAATAGCTCGTGTTAGTAACCCTGATCATGAAGAAGCTTTTAAAAAAGTGGGAATCGATGATGTTATAAGTCCTGAAATAACTGCTGCAGGATATCTTGAAAAAATAATAACTAGACCTAATGTGGCTGATTTAACCACTTTTGGAAAAGGAAATGCCGAAATATTAGATATGGTTATTGAAAACAATAAAGTTACTGGAAAAAGAGTTTCAGAAGTTTCACCAACCGAAAATTATATGATAATAGCTACCTATCGTGGAGGTAACCTTACAATACCTCAACCAGATACTGTATTAAATAAAGGAAATAAAATTTCCATCCTTGTAAAAAGAGGTTCCTTTAAAGAAGCTACAAAAAAATTCATGGGGTAGTATTGCTTTTTTTAAATATAATTCTTTTTTCTATTTATTTTTAATAAAATTCTATAAGTGCAAAATAGTAAAAAATAAGAAAATCAAAGATTTTTTAATTAAAATTAACGAAAATCAGTTTTTAAATAAAGAAATAAACAATTATAAAACTATTAATATTTTTATATTATATAGTAACAAATTGAATTTTAAAATTATTATATAGAATTTTTAGAATAATTTTGATAAATATATTTTCAATAGATAGAAAACATTTGCCTAGCTAATTCTATATGTCTTTTTCCATTTTCAGCCCAAGGGCCATGTCCTGGAAGTAAGTATTTAACATCAAGTTTTGAAAGTTTTTCCATGGAATTTCTCATATCTTCAATGTTTCCTCCAAGATCTATTCTTCCAAAGCCACCATTTGCAAAAATAGTGTCTCCAGAGATTAGTACTTCACCATCCCATAATGAAATTCCTCCAGGGCTGTGTCCTGGTGTATGAAGAACTTCAAAATTAGCTATTTTATCTCCCTCTTTAAGTTTTATATCTACTGCTCGCCTTTTTATTGTTTGTCCGAAAAGATTACTCGCAGTTAGAGGATTTTTTTCATCTTCAAGAATTATGGCATCTTTTTCATGAATAGCTACTTTTGCTTTTGGAAAAAGATAATTTCCTCCTACATGATCAAAGTGGCAGTGAGTATTAACAATCATTTCTATATCATCAACATCTAAAGAGGATTCTTTAATTTTTAGAGGTAAATAGTCTTTATTCATCCCAGTTCCAGTATCTATGAGAATATTGTCTATTAAATAGCAGTTGGAATCAGCTCCAAAACCTTCAATAAAAATTACATTGTTTATTTTTTCCATAAAATCAATTCCATAATATAAATTTTTTAATAAGATTATTTTAATATAATTGAGCAAAATAAAAGAAAAAAAAGAAAAAATGGGGTCACAGGGATTTGAACCCCGATCCTGGGATTTCTCATGTCTCAGTACTCCAATCGATCATCATACTATATGATATTGATTATCATACTGTCAGTACGCGTTTATTTTTCTTCAAAGACAACTGGAGTCCCAGATGATGCCAGGTTACACTATAACCCCAATTTAATACGAAATAATATAATTAAATATCATTTCAAAGCCAAGGGAGAGATTTGAACTCCCGTCAATGGATCTGCAGTCCACCGCTGCACCCCTCAGCTACCTTGGCAACATTAAAAGATATGTTTAATTAAGTATTTAAAGTTTTGTATTTTATTTTTTTTTAAAACTAGTTACATCAATAGTTGAATGAAATTTGATAAAAAATTAGAATTTGACTTGCTTATCTTTCCCAGTAATCTCGTCTAATTCCAAACCATCTCTAAGAGCTTTATCTTTTTCAACTCTATAATTATTGCTTCTAGTTCTATCAACTTTTTCTGGAGATAAAAAAAGCCATTTGGTGTATTTAAATTTAATTCCAATGTAAGGCATAGCTCCAAAAATTTCACAGAACTTACATAATCCATCTATTTGAGGAGAATCTATGTATATTTTCTCTTTTGTTGTGGTTTTAACTTCAATACCTAAGTATATTTTACCATTTCCTGCTAAAACATCAGGAAGTGGAAGTTTTGTAGCTCCTCCTGAAGCTGGAGCTCTCATAGCTGCGAATTCTCTATTCCATAATTGATGAACTAAATCTCTTTCTTCTGCAGAACCTTTTTTAACCATACTACCTAACACACATTATATAATATTTATTTTATTTATATTTAGATATATACATTAAGTTTATCCTAGCATATGAAAAGTATTCTTTTATTTATAAATTGTTTTTAATTTAGATAAATAATATTAAAAAATTTAGTAGTATATTGAAAACTATGTAACTATATTAAAATTTATATTAAATATTTAAAATTTATATTAATTATATTAAAATTTATATTAAATATTTAAAATTTATATTAATTATATTAAAATTTATAATAATTATATAAAAAATAAAAAAAATAAAAATAGAAAATTAATAAAAAAAAGAAATAATTGATATTAATTATCAATTAATTTAAAGAAATTTCTATAGCATTTGATTGGATATTATATGTTTCTCCATTAAAGATGTAGCTAAGTCCAAATCCTCCAATAGCAAATGGATTCGCAACAGTTGAATTATCATCAAAATCATCTATAAGTTGTTGAGAAGTAGGAATATTAACAGTAAATTTGTGTATTTTAGCTTCACCAGGACCTATAGTTCCAAAATCGTAAAGTTCATTCTGATCTGAACCACTAACATTAGTTATATTAGTAGCTCCATTATTCGTTACAGTCCATGTTAATGTAACTGTATCTCCTTCTGTTGCAGTAGCAGGACCTGTTAAAACTGCAGAAACAGAAGAATTTGTTTTATTTGTAATATTTGTATCTGTTTTGTTAGTTACATTAGTCTGATTTACATCGATAGTAATATTATCTTCTGAATTTTGAGTAATTAAAAATGCTGAAACTCCAACAATTGCCAATATAACAATTACAATTAAAGCTATAATTTTATTTTCCATAATAAACCTCCTTAAAATCGTAAATAACTATATATTACCATTATTATTTTAAAAATTTAATATATAAAAAGTATTAGATAATAGCTATATAACAATTTATAGTAAATAGCTATTTGTAAAAATTAGTATATAAAATTATTTATTTAAAAAAAGTTTACATAGTAAAAAAGTTTTTTTTTAATTTTAAAATATAAAAATAGTCAAATATAAAAATGGGGCCGGGGCCGAGATTCGAACCCGAGTCGCAGGATCCACAGTCCCGTAGGATAACCGCCTACCCCACCCCGGCATTTATAACAAATGAATTGAATTTTATCCACAATATAAAGATTAGTGCGGGAGCAGGGATTCGAACCCTGGTAGACCTGCGTCAACAGGTCCTAAGCCTGTCCCCTTTGGCCGCTCGGGCACCCCCGCTTTAGATTAGGGGAGGTTTGTCCCATAAAATCTTTAAAATATGAGATAATTATGTAATAATAAAAATGCTCCGGCCGGGATTCGAACCCGAGTCTTCGGCTCGAAAGGCCGAAATGATTGGCCGGACTACACCACCGGAGCAAATATGAAAATATATTATTTAAACAAATAGTCAAATCTCGATTTAGGCTATAAACAATGGGCCCAATGGGAGTCGAACCCATGGCCGCCCGGTTATGAGCCGGGCGCTCTACCTGGCTAAGCTATGGGCCCAAGAACGCCGTCGACAGGGCTCGAACCTGTGACCAATCGGTTAACAGCCGAACGCTCTACCTACTGAGCTACGACGGCAAAAGACAACCCACGCCTAAATAGGGCAAAATGATAGCCTGAGTCTAAAATTAGTCAAACTTTAAATAACATCTTTAAGTTTAGTAATTATTATATATAAACCTTTTGATAGTTTTAGCTTTTTTTCATGATTTTTAAATTTTTTTAAATAATATTTAAAATTTTATATAAATAATATTATATTTTAAAATTTTATATAAATATATTTTTTTAAAATTTTTATAAATATATACAAATTTATAAGCTAAAATAAGCTGAAACAGCTAAAATCATTAAAATAGCTAATGGGATTGATTTAAAAAGACTTAGTTTAGACTTAGTAGCTATTAAAATATATATCAATCCTATAAGAAGTGCCATAAAAATAGCTAAAAGAGGAAAAATTCTCTGTAAGACAGCTGATATTATAATAACAATTAATGCAGTAGCTATTACAACATCCCATTCTACAGCAGTTTTATCAACAGTTTTAGGAAGGGAATCATCATTTTTATTGTTAAATTGTCTATCTGAATATTGTTTTGGATGAAGATCTTGATGTTGATTCCTTCTATTATCTAATGGGGGATTGTTAAATCTATCTGTAGAATTGTCATCATAGCTATCTCTTAAATAATCATCTTTAATAGACCTATTATGTAGAGTATTAGGCCTTTGATTAGAAAAATTAGGAGGATTATTATTTTGATTTTGTGGATAATTATTTTGAGGATTATGTTGGTTTCTGTTCTCGATTAATGGTAATGGTTTACCACAATTTGAACAATGGGAATTCCCATCCAGGTTTTCAGTTCCACAATAGCTACAATATACCATTTGTTCACTCATTTAATTTATTTTTTTTATTATAACTTCTATAAGTATTATATTTTATATTATATCTAATTTTTTTCATTTTTATAATTTTTATAATTTTTTATATTTTTATTTTTTATAAATTTTATAATTTTTTATATTTTTATTTTTTATAAATTTTATAATTTTTTATATATGATTTAAGAATTTATATAAATTTATAAAATTATTAATAATTATTTATTATAATAAGATATATAATATTTAATAGAATATAAATTTTTCAAAAAGGAATTTCATATATGAATTTTATAGATAAAATAAAAAATTTTGAAAGCTTAGATTTAATAAATAAAGCTAATACTCTTAGTTTAAAGAAAGGATACAACGAAATAAGCTTAGAAAGAGCTATATTTCTTTCATGGTGGTGCGATAAAGGAGATTGTAGCTTTTGCTATATGAGTACTCAAAAAGATAAAATTAAAGATCCTACAAAAGCTAAAAGAAAAGTGGATGCTATTTTAGCTGAAGCAGAAATGTGTAAGAGACTTGGATGGAACATTGAATTTTTATCTGGAGGCTATGATTCTTTTAAATCTGAAGAGATAAAATCAATAGCTGAAAACATCTATAAAATAACTAATAAACCAGTATGGCTTAACATTGGAATAACGGATGAGTTAGCTAAATACGGTAAAGAGATAATAGGAGTTACTGGAGCTGTGGAAATAGCTGAACCACAGTTACATAATAAGATATGTCCAAGTAAATCATTGAAAGACATTGGAAACATGTTAGATAAAGCAGGTGATTTAAGATTTAAAAAAGCTATTACAATAATATTAGGATTAGGTGAAACTCCAGAAGATATAAATTACTTAATTCAATATATAAAGCGTTATAAAGTAGATAGAGTGATTTTTTATTCATTGAATCCTCATAAAGGAACAGAATTTGAAAACTCTTCCCAACCAGCTTCTCTTTATTATGCAGGGGTAGTAGCTACTATACGTCTTACTTTCCCAGATATTGAAATTATAGCTGGCACATGGACAGATAATTTAGCTAACATTGGGACATTGATTCTTAGTGGAGCTAATGGAATCACAAAGTTCCCATTATTTAAAATGTTTGGAACTAGATATGGTAAACGGGTTGAAGAAGAAGTTTATTGGGCAGGAAGAACTCTTAAGGGAACCTTTACTGATATAAGTAAATTGGGCCTTGAAAAAAGTGAATTTAGCTCAGATTTAGACCTTTTTATTAAAAGGTATATAAAAGAATCTTTGAAGAATAAGTATTGATTATTGGTTTGTTAATAGTTTTTTTATTAATATTATTCTTTATTGAATTTATAATTATTTTATAATTTTTTATATATTTTTATAATTTTTTATAAATTTTATATAATAATTTTTTTATATATTTTTATAATTTTTTTTAATAACTATAATTTATATTTGTGGAAAAATTTATAAATAATAAAAAATTTAAATATAATATTATAAAAGATAGAATTGTATATTATTTATTAAATGAAATATATTGTATAATATACAAATACTTATAATTACTACAACTTTTATAAGTAGCTAAATTTAAATTAACAGTTATTTATAACATTTATTTACAATGCTTATTTACAATTATTGAGAATATTATTGGAGGAATTAACATTAATATGAAATGTGGACTTGAAGTTCATGTACAATTAAAAACTGACTCAAAACTTTTTTGTGATTGTCCTACAAACTACAAAGAAGCTCCAGCAAACACAAACATCTGCCCAGTTTGTTTGACTCAGCCAGGAGCAAAACCATTTCCTACAAATCAAAAAGCTCTTGAAGGTGCTTTAAGAATAGCTTTAATGTTAAATTGTAAAATAGATCAAGATGTAATCTATTTTATGAGAAAACATTATGATTATCCTGATTTACCTGCAGGATATCAAAAAACTTCAGTTCCTATTGGTTTTGAAGGAGATTTAAATGGAGTTAGAATAAGAGAAATTCACATGGAAGAAGATCCTGGACAATTCAAACCTGATTTTGGAACAGTTGACTTTAACAGATCTGGAATTCCTCTTGTAGAAATCGTTACAGAACCTGATATGCACTCTCCTGAAGAAGCTCGTACATTTTTAAAGGAATTAATACGTGTATTAAAATATAGTGAATGTGCTCGTGGAGAAGGAACAATGCGAGCAGATGTAAATGTTTCTCTTGAAGGTGGAAATAGGGCAGAAATAAAAAATATTAACTCTATTAAAGGTGCTTACAAAGCACTTAAATTTGAAATAATTAGACAAAAAAACCTTATAAAAAGAGGAGTCGAAGTTCAACAAGAAACAAGAGCATTTTTAGAATCTCAAATGATTACAGTAGGTATGAGAACAAAAGAAGATGCTGATGATTATAGGTTTATACCAGATCCTGACTTACCTCCGATTAAAATTCCAGATAATCAAATAGAAGAAATCCGTGAAGAAATGCCAGAAGCTCCTCACAATAAAGTGGCAAGGTTTATAGAACAATATGGAATCGATGACGAGTCTGCAAAAACATTAACTTCAGAGTTAGCTTTGGCAGATGTTTATGAAGAAGTAGCTAAATCTATAGACTCTAAATTTGCATCTATGTGGATGAGAGATGAACTTAAAAGAGTTTTAACTTACAATAAAATGGACTTTGAAGATAGTAAAATCACAGCAGATAATATTATTGAGCTTTTAAAACTTCTTCAAAAGAAAAAAATCACAACTAAAGCTGGACAAAGAATCATTGAACAAATGCCAGGGAATTCAAAAAATCCAAAAGAAATTGCAGAAGAATTAGGATTAATCGGCGTTGTAAATGCTGATGAAGTATTAGGAGCTGTAAAAGAAGCTATAAAAAACAATCCTGCAGCAGTTGAAGATTATAAAGAAGGTAAAGGAGCATCTTTAAATTTCTTAGTTGGTCAAGTAATGAAAGCTACTCGTGGAAAAGCCGATCCTGGTGAAACAGTTAAATTACTTAAAAGTCAGCTTGATTAATAGTAATGATTGTATTTATAAGTGTTTAATCAAATATAATTGGATTTGTGAGTTTTTTAATTGAATATAATTGGATTTGTGAGTTTTTTAATTGAATATAATTGGATTTGTGAGTTTTCGTGATAATAATTGAGATTGAAAAATCTTCTTAATTAATAATAATGGAAAGAAGGGAAAAGAATGAGTGGAAAATCTTTAGTAAAAAATTATATGACTAAAAATGTTATTAGTGTATATCCAGACACTAAAAATGAAGAAGTAATAAAATTAATGAAAGAATCTGGGCACGATGGTTTTCCAGTAATAAATGATGAAGATGAAATTGTAGGAATTATAACTGCTTTTGATCTTTTGCTTAAACAATGGGATGATTTAGTTAAAGATATCATGTCAACCGATGTTGTAATTGCCCAACAAGACATGCCAATTAATGATGCTTCAAGAGTAATGTTTAGACAAGGTATATCAAGGTTACCTGTTGTTGATAGAAAAGGAAAGCTAAATGGGATAATTACAAATACTGATATGGTAAGATCTCATATTGAACGCTCTACTCCTACTAAAGTTAATTACTTTAAAGAAACTTTAGAACAATTATATGGAATTAAAACTACCTTAAAACATCTAAAAGTTAGTACAGAAGATTTAAGACCTACTCAAGATAAAGTTTATGCTGATGAACTACAAGGTAGAACTTATGAACTACGAAAAGGTTTAGCAGAACCAGCTGTAGTTGTAAAAACTGGGGATAGGTGGATTTTAATCGATGGTCATCACAGAGCTGTAGCCGCTAAACGATTAGGTTGTAAAAAAATTGATTCTTATGTTATTGATTTAAACAAAGATATAGTACTTGGAATGGAAAAAACAGCGGATAAAGCTGGAATACACACTTTTGAAGATATAGAAGTCATTGATGATGCTCAACATCCTCTTATAGCTATTACAGAGAGCTTAAGGAAAAAAAATTCTAAAAAAATGAAACCAGGAAAGCATTGGACAAAAGAAGATGAAAAAACTGAGGAATGATTTTATTCTTTTATACTTCTATATATTATTCTATAATTAATCTATAATTTGTAATTTCTATAGATTAGCTATATTATATTATTATTCTATATATAAGTTGTAATTTTATTATTATTTTATATATAAGTTGTAATTTTATTATTATTTTATATATAAGTTGTAATTTTATTATTATTTTATATATAAGTTGTAATTTTATTATTATTTTATATATAATCTATAATTTTATAATTATTCTATATATAACTTGTAATTTTATTATTATTTTATATATAACTTAAAATTATATTATTATTCTAAAAATAAATATTAAAAAAGGAAAAGCATGGTAAATGAAAATATTATTAGAGAAATATATGAAACATTAGAAAGTCGAAGAGACAATCCTATTGATTCCTATACCTCAAACATAATGAAAGATAGTGATAAATTAGCTGAAGACAAGATTCTTGAAAAAATAGGTGAGGAAGCAGCTGAAGTGATAATAGCTACTAAAAACAATGAAAATCTTATTCATGAATCAACTGATTTGATTTTTCATACACTTTTACTATTAGTTTATAAAGGATTTACCTTAGATGAGCTATTTGATGAATTTGAAAGTAGACATAAATAGGATTTGAATTTTTTTGATTAATAGGAATTTTGAATTTTTTTGATTAATAGGAATTTTGAATTTTTTTGATTAATAGGAATTTTGAATTTTAGTAAAAATAGAATTTGAACACTTACTAAAAATTGAAAAATTATAAAATATATTCCATGTTATACATTTGTCTATCTTTTTTAAAGAATTTTGATTTCTTTTTACCGAATTTTCTAAAACCAAGAGATTCATAAAGTTTATATGCATTTTCATTTCTATAGTCAGTATCTAAAACTACTCTTTTATAACCTTTTTTCTTAGCTCGTTCAATCACTTTTTTAATTACTAAGGTTCCAAGGCCTTTTCCTCGTTTACATTCATCGATAGCTATTTCTGCTATGTATAAATCATCTTCATTGAGATTAGCTAAAACTAATGAATCTAAAAAGTAAATATATGAAAATTTAAGAGCATAAGCTGATCTTAACTTTGAAATTAAATAAAGAATATCTCCAAATACACTATCTTTTCTTCCTCTAATTACTTGTAACATACCTATGATGTGTTTAGGATTATTATCTTCTTCTTCATTTGTAATCATAGTATTATCAGGACTTATATCAAGACTATTGATATATTTATCTGTTTTAGTATTATTATCAGAGTCCTCTTCATCATCTAATACTACATAAAGGGCAGTGTTTGATTTTTCATCTTCATCTAAATCTTCATCATTGAAATCTTCACCTTCAACTAAAAGTAACTCTTCAATAGCTTCAATAGCTTTTTCTTTTGTTTTAAAGACCTCGTCATAAGTTCTAAAATCTACTGAATAAATAAATTCTGCAACTTTATGATAGTCATGAATCTTAGGATTAAATTCTTCGAAAATCAATCTGAAAATCCCCTATAAAATTTTTTAATACATATATAATTGTTACTAAACTATCTTATTAACTTTGTGTATTTATTATTATGAATTTATTCATTAATATTTTTAGCTATTGTAAGAGCAAACACGCCTGCTCCAAAGCCATTGTCAATGTTTACAACAGCTATTCCCGGAGCACATGATTGTAACATAGCATATAATGCAGCTTTACCTTTACCACCAACACCATAACCAACTGAAGTAGGAACTCCAATTACAGGAACATCTACAAGTCCAGCTACTACAGAAGGTAAAGCTCCTTCCATACCAGCACAGACAATAATGGCACAAACTCCTTCTTCTATCATTTTAGCTATTTGTGGAAATAGCCTATGAATCCCAGCTACTCCAATATCATAGGAAGTTATAGCTTTACAACCACCTTCTTCTACAATCACTTTAGCTTCTTCACCAATAGGGATGTCTGAAGTTCCTGCTGTTATAATACCTATCTTTTTTTGTGAATTATCATCTATTATATCGTTAGTTTCCTTATTATCAGATATAATCAATATTTTAGCTTTATTGTTATAATTTAAATTATAATCTTTTCTTAAATACTCTAAATCTTCTTTTAATTTGTAATATATTTCTTTTGATAATCTAGTTATGAGAATAGAATCTTTTCCAAGAGAATTATTTTTATTATCATGATTACTATTAAAATACCCTTTGATGATAGCTAAAAGATCATCGTATTCTTTTCCTTGAGCAAGTATACTTTCAGGAAAACCAGTTCTAAGTTCTCTGTGATTATCAAATTTAGCTATTTCATCTAATTCTAAAATAGCATTAGCTTTTAAAAGGTTTTCACAAGTTTCAATATCAATTTCATTGTTTAAAAGCTTTTCAAGAATTTCTTTCATATTATCCTCTAAATAAAATAATTATATAATCATCAATATATTAAAATTATATAAAACAATCATTATAAAATTATCATTATTTTATTATAAATTTAATATTTTATTATTTTATTTTTATAAATTAAATTTTTTAGTATAATATTTTCATGATTAAAATTTTTAGTATAATATATTTTAAATATAAATTTATTTTTTTTATATAAAATGATAAATATATAAAAATTTTATCTAAATCATCAAATATAATATAAATAAAAATTAATAAATATATTTATGATAAATTATTAAAGAAAAATTTAATAATTTAAGAAAATATTAATAGAATAAACTAGTTTTATTGGTGTAATATAGATGAAAATAGCTAAAATATTAGTTCAAGGAATTGTTCAAGGAGTAGGATTTAGACCAACTGTATACAGAATAGCTAATGCTCTAAATCTAAGAGGGCATGTTCGAAATCTTGGAAATGTAGTTGAAATAATATTATTTGAAGATGAAAAAGTGACTAAAAATTTTATAGCTACTTTAAAAGAAGAAAAACCACCAATATCAAAAATAAATTCTATTAATCTTCAATGGATAGAAAAAGAAGAGTATGAATCTAATTATAAAGATGAGTATGAATCTAGTTATAAAGAAGAGTATGAATCTAATTATAAAGATGAGTATGAATCAAATTACAATGAGGAAAATCCTCCAATAAAAATTGAGGGTTTTAAAATACTTGAAAGTTCAGCTAACTTTTCAGGAGCTTCGGTTATCCCACCGGATTTAGCTATTTGTGATGAATGTTTGGAAGAGGTAAAAGATCCAAATAACCGAAGATATAAATATCCATTTACAGTCTGTACTGATTGTGGGCCTCGTTTTACTGTTATTAATGGTGTTCCATATGATAGGGATAAAACTACAATGGATGACTTTCCATTGTGTGATGAGTGTATGGAAGAATATACTAATCCTCTTAATCGTAGATACCACGCAGAAGCTAACTGTTGTGAGGAATGTGGGCCTTCATTAAAGCTATATAGTCATGAAGAAAAGGAAATTGAATCTTCAAATCCTCTTAAAAATGCTGTTAAGCTATTAAATAAAGGCAAAATATTAGCTATGAAAGGGATTGGTGGAACACACCTAGTCTGTAAAGTTACTGATAATAAAACAATTGAACTTTTAAGAAAACGGTTAAATAGGCCAAACCAACCTTTTGCAATTATGTCTCCTGATTTAGATACTGTAAGAACTTTTGCAGAAGTATCCTCAAAAGAAGCTAAATCATTATTATCTAAGGAGAGGCCAATTGTTGTTTTAAAGAAGAGTCCTAGTTATGATTTTGCCAAATCTTTAGCTCCTCAGTTACATAATATAGGAGTTATGCTTCCTTATTCTCCTCTACATCATCTTTTATTTGATTATACTGATGAAACGGCTTACATCATGACTTCAGCTAATATTCCTGGTGAACCAATGATGATAAAAAATAAGGAAATATTATCAAGTTTATATGGAATAGCTGATTATTACTTACTTCACAATCGAAGAATAATAAATAGGTGTGATGATTCTGTTATTAGATATAGAAATAATGAATTATCATTTATAAGAAGATCTCGAGGTTATGCTCCTGAACCATATGATTTAGATAATTTGATTAAGACAAATAAGATTAATGGAAAGGCAAATGTTTTAGCTCTTGGGCCCGAACTTGACGTAACATTTACACTACTTAAAGAAGGATTAGCTTATGTTTCACAACACATTGGAAATACAAACAAATTTAAGACTTACCAGTTCCTTCAAGAAGCAATTGCCAATATGATGAATATTACAAAAACTGATAACTTTGATTTAATAGCTTGTGATATGCATCCTCAATTTTTTACTACAAATTTAGCTAAAGAAATGGGGGAGAAATTTAATTGTGATTTAGTTCCAGTTCAACATCATCATGCACATGGAGCAGTTTTAGCTATTGATAATTCTCTTGATGAGATGGTTTTTATAGCTGCTGATGGAGTAGGTTATGGTGAAGATGGAACTGCTTGGGGTGGTGAAATTATGTATACTGATATAGCTAATTACAAACGACTTGCTTCTCTTTCTCCTCAACAAATGCCGGGGGGGGATGTTTCTACCAAGTATCCTGTAAGAATGTTAGCTTCTATTCTTTATAATAGTGGTAACTTTGATGAAGAGGAACTTGGAAAATTATTAGCTAAAAATTATTCTCACTACTTCCAATATGGTGAAACTGAAGTAAAAAGTGTTTTAAAACAATTAAGTGGAGGATTTAATGTAGGTACAACAACAAGTACTGGTAGAGTTCTTGATTCAATAGCTGTTGCTTTAAATATATGTGGTGAGAGAACTTATGAAGGGGAATGTTCAATGAAACTTGAATCTTTTGCTTTTGATGGAATGTCTTATAGTGAAAAAGATATATTTATTGAACCACAATTTACTAAAGTAGATGGAAGGGATGTTTTTGATACTTCTCAATTAATGATAGATGTTATGGATTTAATAGCTAATGGGGAAAATAAAAGAAAAATAGCTATTGCAGGGCAAGTTGCAGTTAGTGAAGGTTTAGCTAAATTAGCTGTTGATGCAGCTAATGATATGGGAGTTAAAGGTATTGGAGCTACTGGAGGAGTATTTTATAATGAAGCTATTACATTAGCTACTAAAAAGTATGTAGAAAAGGAAGGATTTGAGTTTATACAGCATAAGAATTCTTGTGCGGGGGACGGTTCTGTATCTCTTGGACAAGCTACTATAGCTTCTGCTAAATATTTAAAATGATTTGTAGATATTTTAGATGAATTTTATATAATTTCAAGTATTTATATAAGTTTTATATAATTTTTAAATATATTTTATATAAATTTTAAATATATTTTATATAATTTTTAAATATATTTTATATAATTTTTAAATATATTTTATATAATTTTATAGTATATTTTATAAGTTTTATATAAATTTTAAATATATTTTATAAGAATTTTGAATAAATTTTATAAATATAATAAATATATTTTATAAATATAATAATAAATTTTATAATAAGATTGATATTGGAGTTTTTTGTTAATATGGTTTCTAAAACAGAGATGTTTAAATCTTTTTTAAGGGATAATAAGAAGGATATTTTAGCTTTAAGTTTTTTAATACTTTTTATGGGTATTTTAAGCTATTATTTGTTAGATCATGAAATGTCAATGGGGGTGTACTATGTAAGAGATGTGTTCTTTTATTTAAATAATGCACTTGACTTTGCTGGTTTTTCTTCAGGTTTAGCTGCTTCTCGAGGATTATCTCCTTTTATTCCTTTTTTAACTTCTTTAATTTTTAGATTAGGATATGTTCAAGATTCTGCAATAATGATTGTTTCTACATTGTTTTTTTCACTATCAGCAATAGCTATGTATGCTTTTTTAAGAATTAGATTTAATGAACTTTATTCCCTCAGTGGAGCGATTATTTTTGCAACTTTCTCAATTAATTTAGCTTGGGCTTCTAAAGGTATGTTAGATATTCCTGCCTTATTTTTCTCAATTTTAATAATTTATTTCACATACTTAGCTATTAATAAGAATCCTAACTATTGGCTTTTAACATTTCCTGTTTTTGTTTTAGGATTTTTTACTCGTTATACAGTTGTTTTAATAATGTTTGTAGCTTTAATTTCAATATTTACATTAGTTAATCCATTAGAATATATAAAAAATAATTTGAAAAGAATTTTTGGAGGATTAGGATTGGGAATATTAACTTCTGTTCCCTTTTTCTTGTACTATTATTTAAATAATATTCCTTTATTCTTTTTATCTCAAGCAGGAGCTATCTCTGAAGAAACTGCAACTGCTTCTGAAATTCTTGTGAAAACTAGTCCTCTTTATTATTTAAAGAACCTCCCTATTTATATTTCAACTTTACAAAATCCTCCTTATTCAATTAAACCTGGAGCATTTATCTTTTCTGAAATGAGATGGATTGGAGGTCAACCTTCAATAGTATCATATTTATTATTAGCTATACTTCTAATTGGTTTAATTATTTACTTTTATAAATTTTTAAATAAAAAGGATAATGTTTTAAGAATTGGAGAGAGAAATAAGGGATTTTATTTAAAAATATTAATATTCATTCTATCTACTGTTGGATTTATAGCTACTTTTTACAATGTTTCTGTAGTTTACTCAATTATTTTATTTTCTATTGCTATTTTATCACTATATAGATTAGTGTATAAATCGAAGGTTTCATATTTTAATTTGGATTTTTTAGTCTTCTACTGGTTTATGATAAATTTAATATTTTTTAGTTCTCACTTAACTAAGGTAGATAGATATGCTCTTACCTTTACTCCAGCTATTGCTTATTTTATAGTTTTAGCTATATATATGATTTATAAACAAATTAAAGCTATGGAGAAATTTTCAATTTCTAAAAATAAATCTAAAGTGAATAATATCTTTAAAGGCAAAATATCTAATTTTTCTAAGATAATTTTACCAATATCTTTAATCATAATCCTTATTTCTTTTACAGCTTTTTCTTTTTCAGATAATCCAACCACATTTGATAATCAACAACATGATGACATTCTTGAAGCATCGAATAATGAAAAGATTATAGCTAATTTTTTAGCTAATTTTGATGAAAATTATGCATCTAAAGTTATCTGGGCTGATAGAGGAGGAGATTTCTCATTTTTCTTAAGGATGGATATTCCTTCCGTAAATCAAATTTCTAATCAAACAAATTTCACAGAGGTAATGATTGATAATAATGTTAGCTATTTTATAGCTGATGGAAAAAAAGACAATATAATAAATGATTTTGAGATAATAAAAAGTCAAGGTAATGTATATTTGTATAAAAGGGTTTACTGAAGAATTTTTATATTTTTTTCATTATAATTGAGTTATAATAGAATATTTATAATAGAAATTATAAATAAATAACATAATAATTATATCATTTAAGATATGAAATAATATTAATTATATTATTAAAATATAAAAAGAAGGAGATTAGATGAATCTAGCAGATAAAGAAAGCCCATTCCAACCAGGGATACCTGTTGATCCAAATAAATTTAAAGGAAGGCTTGAAAATATTGAAGAAGTCACAAGATACTTAAAGCAAGTAACTAATGGCAATCCTCAACATTTATTTTTAACTGGAAAAAGAGGCATGGGAAAGAGTTCATTTGCTCGGTACATAGGAGAAATAGCTAGAATTAATTGTAATATGATTTCCATTCATTTATATTTAGATGCTAAAACTGATGTTGAAGATTTAGTAAAAAATATAATTTCTAAAATTGTATCCGAAACAGAAGAAGGCTGGAAAGATAAAATTGCTAGTCTTTTTGGAGATAGAATAAGAAGTATTGATATTGGAGGTTTAAAACTAGATTTTAATCCGACTAATGAAGAAATTTCTCATTTAGCACGGAATTTTCCAGATATCCTAATAAATATATTAAATAAAGCAGGATTTGGTCAAAAAAATGGTAAAAAAGGATTATTCATAGTCATTGATGATATTAATGGATTGACTGAAAATCCAGAATTTGCAAACTGGTATAAAAGTTTTGCAGATACATTGTCCACAGATTATTCAGGAAAAGCCCCTATTTTCATGGTTTTATCAGGATTACCTGAGAAAAAAGAACTCTTATTTAATCATAATGAATCTTTTAGTAGAATTTTCCACTATACAAACTTGAAAACCCTTCGAAAATCAGAAATTAGAGATTTTTTTTATTCAATGTTTGAAAAACAGAATATGACAATAGAAGATGAAAAAACTATGGAGTTTATGGTAGATTACTGTTCAGGAATGCCAGTAATGATGCACGAAATTGGTGATGCTATTTTCTGGGTAGATACTGACAATAAAATTGATATTCATGATGCTCTACAAGGTATTCTAAATGCTGGAAACCAAATTGGGGATAAATACTTAAAGCCAGTTGTAGATTCTAATATACGTAGTTATAAATATAAGTCTATTTTCAAAAAAATTGGTAATCATACATTCTTTTCTAATGATGAAGGATTCACAAGGAAAGATTTAGAAGAAGTTTTAAGTAGTGAAGAAATGAAAGTTTTTGATGATTTTCTGAGAAAAGCAAAAAAATTAGGAATCATAGAACTTGTTAGTGCTAAGAAATTCGGGACATATAAATTCGCAAATAATTTGTATCCAGTTTATTTCATGATTCAATATTTAATGCCAGAAGAATCTAAATAATCAATATTTTTTTTTGAATTAAAATTACAATCTTTATTTCTTGAATTTTTTAAAATCATTAACAGCTCTTTTATAATCAAAATCTAATCCTAACTCTTCATTAATCTTTTCCATCCTACTAAGGTAAGAATCCATTTCTTCTTCTGAGTTATATTTTCTAAATCTTAAAATTGCTTCATTTTTATCGTTTATATCCCATTCAATAATCATGTTTTTTTCTAAGCCTAATCTTTTTCTTACTTCTTTAGGAATTGTAGTTTGGTTTTTCCCGAAAATATTTGTAATAGCTATCATATTTTTCACCTCATGATATTAAAGTATAGTATAATTATTATAATATTTATTAATTTTTTTTCAATTGTAGTAGAAAATATATTCCAAATTTTAAATAGTTATCGAGATTTCATCGTAGTTTAAATAAGGGATTTTTCTATTTTTAGTTCCTTTTTTGAGTTCTATTAAACCTTCTTCTTCTAATTCTTTTATTTTGGGATGTATAGTTTTTATATCTTTATCTAAAAGTCTTGCTAACTCTCTGATTGAGTTAGGTTCTTTATTTTTGATGAAATCTAATATTTCTAATTCTACATCTGTTAAGGTTAATTTATTTGTTACTCTTGTTATTCCACTTTCAAGTTCTTCATCTGGATTTTCTTTAAAATATTTCCAATTTTCATAATCTACTAAAAATAAGGGATTAGCTGTTTTTTCATATAATCTTTCTACTTCTTTTATAGATCCATATTTTTTAGCAAATTCTTTTATTGCATCAGGACCCTTTTGTTTTTTAGTCATCGTTATAATCATTTTATTACTCTAATTCATTTTTTCAATTTAAAAGCTTTTATACTTTTGTTGGTTAATTTTCATCAATTATTTAAAAATAAATATTATTGATAAGAATGATTTTTATTAAATAAAATTTATAATAAATAGTAATAAAATATTATATATAATTAAAAAAATTTAAAAAATAAAATTAAGTCTAATTGTAAGAATCATGTCAAATTATAAACATCTATATTGGATAATCTTTGTTGCAACAAATGGTGGGCTACTGTTTGGTTTAAATATGGCTGGAATTTCAGGAGCCGTTGATTCCATCCAAACTATTTTTAGTTTAAATGAAAATGCTTTAGGAATAGTTGTAAGTTCACTTATTATAGGAGCTCTCATAGGATCTTCCGCTACAGGATTCTTCATTGAAAAATATGGAAGAAAAAAGGTGTTGATTCTTAGCTCAATTTTATTTGCAATATCTTCATTAGGAAGCTGTGTTTCCTCAGATTATATTTTACTTATAGCTTTTCGTATAATTGGTGGAATTGGTATGGGAATTATTTCTGTTTTAGGTCCTATTTATATATCAGAAATTTCAATTCCAGAAAAAAGAGGGATGCTTGTTTCTCTCCATCAATTTTCTATTGTAATTGGGATTTTAATGGCTTATATCTTTGATTATTTCTTGATTGATGTAGCTAATGGATGGAGATATATGCTTTTGATTCCATTTTTCTTTAGTATTTTATTTTTAATTCTTATAGTAGCATATCTACCTGAAAGTCCACGTTGGTTAATAGCTAGGGGTAAAAAATTAGACAATTCTCAGATAAAATCTGAAAAAGTAGATAGTTTGAAGGTAAAATCTGAAAAATTAGAATCAGAAGCTTATGGAATTTTAAAAAGTGTCCATGGCGCTGATTTAGCTAAAAAAGAAGTTGAAGAAATTAAAAATTCAAGCTCTTTTAAAGGTAGGAAAATATCTTTTAAAGAGATTTTTAAAGGTAGAATAGGAAAAATAGTTTTATTAGGTGTTACATTAGCTATCTTTCAGCAAATTGTTGGAATCAATGCAGTAATTAATTATGCTCCAATAATTTTTCAAAAAACAGGAGTAAGTGGAAATACTGCTCTATTACAATCAGTATTCATTGGTGTTGTAAACTTTTTAGCTACTATAATTGCTCTCTATTTCATCGATTCAAAGGGTCGAAAAACATTGCTTATTTGGGGAGCAGTAGGAATGACAGTGACATTAGCTTATATTAGCTATGCCTTTGCCTTTAATGAAAATAATCTTGGGATTTTATTAGCTATTTTAGCTTACATTGCTTTTTTCGCAGCTTCATTTGCTCCAGTTTTAGGGGTTATAACTTCTGAAATGTTTTCAAATAATTTTAGGGCAGTAGCTATGTCTCTTACAGGACTTGTTAACTGGGTAGGCACATTTCTTGTTGTACAGTTTGCTCCTTATATATTGAACCAATTTGGAGGAGCTATTTTATTTGGAATTTTTGCAATTTGTAGCTTTTTATCATTAATTTTTGTTAAAATATGGATTCCAGAAACTAAAGGGAAATCATTGGAAGAAATAGAAAGGGAATTAACTTAAATAATGATATTTTACCATAATTAATAAAAATAATTTAAAAATAAATAAAATTCAAGATATTTATCTCATTTGAGTTCTCTCTAAGATATACTCTGCCCTATTTTTTAAATTTTCATAGAGTCTAATTTGACTTTTAAGTTCTTCAACAGCTTCCCAGTGGCCTTGATCAATTCTTCGCTCTAAATCTAATAGCTTTGACCACTCATCACCAGAAGGAAGTTGTTTTAAATTTAAAATATCTTCAGAGATATTAACATCGAAAGAGCTTTCGGTTATGGTTATATTGATACTGAAATCATGGGGCATGTCATAGTATTTACGAGGTCTGCCTCGGACAATCTTTTTGAAAGAAGATTCAAGGATTCCAATTTCTTCCATAGCTCGAAGATGTTCTATTATGGCCTTTTGTCCAACTTCAAGTTCTTGAGAAATTTCACTAACGAATCTTGGTTCTTCCCTCAAAAGATTGATTATTTCACGCCTAGTGCGGCACCCCATAACATCTAAAATAGCTTCCATGTCGTTTTCACTAAATTGAGTATTGCTATTAATGTTATATGGGTTTGGACTGTTATGTTTATTTAGCTCTTCATTATTTTTATATTTATCATTAGTGTCTCCATTATTGCTCACCATATCAACCACCGTAATTTTTTAATAATCTTTATTATTTTGATTTTTTATTATAATTTTTATTAATTTAATATTTTTTTTATAAATTATTGAAATTTTTATAAATTATTAAATATTTTTTTATAAAATTTTTATTATATATTAAATAAATTTTTTTTAAATTAATTTTTTTAATATAATATTTACAAGTATAGCTAATTTTATTAAATATATACAAGTATAGCTAACTTTTGATTAAATTCAGCAATTTTTCTTTTTATATAAGTATAAAATATTCTAATAATTTTTTTATATATTTAATTTTTTTAAATATTTTTATAATTTATTTTTCATATTCATGAAAATATAATCATCAATATATATTATGTATCGAAACATTTATATAACTTTTTGTTACTAAATTATATATGATAAAGATAACTTTTTGTTACTTTAATATTTTGTAGAAAAAAGGTAGCTTAAAAATAGCTATTTTACTATTTATAAATAAAATTATCCTTAAAAAGTAACAAATTAATCTTTTTCTACTATTATTCTAAAAAGGTGAATTAATGACTAATGATAAAAAAATTAAAGATCTTGAAGAGAAATTAAAGAAAATCAAAAAAGAAAAGGAACTTCAAGATAAAGAACTTGAAAATACTAAAGAGGAGTTGAAAACAACAAGTGATGAATTAGTTGATATTGAAAAAAGCCTTGATGATGTAAATGATGAATTAATTGAGATTCAAAAAGATATTGAAAATAAGAATGAAGAAATTAAAGAGTGTGAATCTAATAATCAACGTCTTCGAGCTGATTTTGATAATTTTAGTAAGCAAACTGAAAAGCAAAAACAAGATATTATTAAGTTTGCCAATGAAAATTTAATAATAAATATATTAGATGTATACGAAGATTTTGACAGAGTTCTTACACAATCAAAAGATGAAAAAGAACTTAGAGAAGGAGTAGAACTAATATACTCTAAACTAAAATCTACTTTAGAAAAAGAAGGCCTTGAAGAAATACCTGCAAAAGGTGAAAAGTTCGATTATTCTAAACATGAAGCTTTAATGGCTGAAGATAATGAAGATTTTGAAAATGGAGAAATCATTGATGAATTGATGAAAGGTTATACCTTAAAAGATAAAGTGATTAAATATTCTAAAGTTAAAGTTTGTAAAAAGTAATTATATTATTAATTTAACATTAATTTCATTATATTATAAATAATTCATTTAGTTTTAATTAAAAAATTAATTTCATATAAAACCATATTAAAAAATAAATTAATTTAATAAATCATATTTAATTAAAAAATTAATTTCATATAAAATCATATTTAATTAAAAAATTAATTTCATATAAAATCATATTTAACAAAAAAATTTAAAAAAAATTATACAGGTGATATTTATGGCAGAAAAGAAAGAAAAAATTATAGGAATCGATTTAGGAACAAGTAACTCAGCAGCAAGTGTTTTAGTTGGGGGAAAACCTACTGTAATTCCAAGTGCAGAAGGAGCTACTCAATATGGTAAGGCATTTCCAAGTTATGTTGCATTTACTGATGATGGACAGAGATTAGTTGGAGAACCAGCAAGAAGACAAGCTGTTACAAATCCAGAAAATACTATCAGTGCAATTAAACGTAGTATGGGAACTGATAGAAAAGTTAATGTTCAAGGAAAAGCTTATACTCCTCAAGAAATCTCTGCTTTTATTTTACAAAAAATTAAAAAGGATGCTGAATCTTTCCTTGGGGAAGAAGTTAAAAAAGCTGTTATTACAGTTCCAGCTTACTTTGATGATAACCAAAGAACAGCTACTAAAGATGCAGGAACAATTGCAGGACTTGATGTAGTACGTTTAGTTAACGAACCAACCGCTGCGAGTTTAGCTTATGGTATTGATAAACAAGAAGATGATGAAATAGAAATCATGGTATTTGATTTCGGTGGAGGTACTCTTGATGTAACCATTATGGAATTTGGTGGAGGAGTATTTGAAGTTAAATCCACAAGTGGTGATACTCAACTTGGTGGAACCGATATGGATAATACCATCATGAACTATTTAGCTGATGAATTTAAAAAAGAAACTGGAATCAATCTCATGGATGATGATCAAGCTGTTCAAAGATTAAGGGAAGCAGCTGAAAAAGCTAAGATTGAACTTTCAACCACTTTAACCAGTGAAGTAAACTTACCATTTATTACTATGGGTACTGATGGCAGTCCTAAAAACTTAATTAACAATCTTACTCGTGCAAAATTAGAAGAACTCGTTGATTCTATTGTTAAAAAATGTGGAACTCCAATGGGACAAGCATTGAAAGATGCTAAAATGTCAAAAGGAGATATCGATAAGATTATTCTCGTTGGTGGACCTACCAGAATGCCAATTATTCAAAAATTCGTAGAAAATTACATAGGGAAAGAAATAGAAAGAGGAATTGATCCTATGGAATGTGTAGCTATGGGTGCAGCTATTCAAGGAGGAGTTTTAGCTGGTGAAATTAAAGACCTCGTTCTTCTTGATGTTACACCATTATCTTTAGGAATTGAAACTTTAGGTGCAGTTGCAACTAAACTCATAGATCGAAATACTACCATACCTGCAAAGAAAAGTCAAGTATTTTCAACAGCTGCAGATAATCAAACTTCTGTAGATATTCATGTGGTACAAGGGGAGCGACCAATGGCTACAGACAACACTACTCTTGGAAGATTCCAATTAGTAGGAATACCAGCCGCACCAAGAGGAATCCCTCAAATAGAAGTTACTTTCGATATAGATGCAAATGGTATTATTAATGTATCTGCAAAAGATATGGGAACTGGTAATGAACAAGCTATAACCATCACATCTTCAACTAAAATGTCTGATGCAGAAATTGATCAAAAGGTTAAAGAAGCTGAAATGCATGCTGAAGATGATAAAAAGAAACAGGAAGAAATTGAAGTTCGAAACAATGCAGACTCAATGATTTACACTGCTGAAAAGACTACTGAAGAACTTAAAGATAAAATTTCAGATGATGAAAAATCAAACATTGAAAAATTAGTTCAAGAACTTCGTGAGTTAATTCCTGGTGATGACATAGCAGCTATTAAAGAGAAAACTGATGAATTAACTAAAGTTGTTCAAGACATCGGTGCAAAAATCTATCAAGAAGCTCAAGCAGCACAACAAGCTCAACAAAATGCAGAAGGAGCTGGAGCCGATGGAAATCAAGATCCTAATCAAGGAGATGATGATGACACCATAGATGCTGACTATGAAGTTAAAAAATAATTAAGATAAATTGTATACAAAAATAAATTTTAAATCAAGTTAAAGATATTAAAATGGTATATATTAAGTTAGATTTATGAATTATTGTATCTCATTATTTGATTACATATATTTGATTAAATTGTATCATATTTAATATCAATTTTTATATAATTTTTATATAATTTTTATATAATTTTTAATATATTTTATTATATAATTTTAATAAAGTATTTTAAAATATTTATATAATATTTATATAATTTTTATATAATTTTTATTTATAACTTTAATAAATTTTTTAAATATATTTTATATAAATTTTTTAAATATATTTTATATAATTTTAAAAAAAATTTTAAAATTATATAATTTTTTATTTAAAAACATTACAATATTGAAAAATATTTTAATTTAATTCAATCTTATATTTATAGGTGAATAAATGCCAGAAAAGCGTGACTATTATGATGTTCTCGGAGTTGAAAAGGGAGCAGACAAGAAAGAAATAAAAAAAGCTTATCGTAAATTAGCTATGAAATACCATCCAGATGTTTCAGATGATGAAGATTCTACTGAAAAGTTTAAAGAGATAAGTGAAGCCTACGCTATTTTGTCTGATGAGGAGAAGAGACAAACTTATGATCAATTTGGACATGCTGGTATGGATGGTTTCTCTAATGAAGATATTTTCCGAAATGTTAACTTTGATGATATCTTTTCAGGATTTGGTGGTGGTAGTGGTGGTTTTGGTGAAAGTATCTTTGATATGTTTTTCGGTGGAGGTGGTGGTAGATCAAGAAGAGGTCCACAACGTGGCTCTGATATTTACGCTGAAATAGATATATCACTTGAACAAGCAGCAACAGGTATTGAAGAAGATATAACAATCGGTAGAGATGTTGAGTGTTCAGTTTGTCATGGAAGTAAATCAGAACCTGGAAGTACTCCTGAAACTTGTCAAACTTGTGGAGGAACAGGTCAGGTACAACAAGTGACCAATACTATTTTAGGCCAGATGATGAATGTTAGACCTTGTCCAGATTGTGGAGGAGAAGGAAAAATAATTACAAATCCTTGTAAAGCTTGTAATGGAAAAGGTAAAGTTAAAGAAAGTAATGTAATTAATATTAAGATACCTGCTGGTGTTGAATCTGGGTCTCGTCTCCGTGTAGCTAATGAAGGAAATGTTGGAGAACAACATGGAGGATATGGAGATTTGATTGTTTTAATCAATGTTAAGCCACATCCATTGTTTGAACGTTCTGGAAGTAATCTTTACTATGAACAACAAATTAGCTTCCCACAAGCAAGTCTTGGAGATACTATTGATATCCCTACTATTGATGGAGAAGTAGAACTGAAAATACCTCCAGGAACTCAAAGTGGAAGTACTTTTCGTTTAAGAGGTCAAGGTATGCCTATTTTAAGAAGAAGCGGGAAAGGAAATCTTTATGTTACAGCTAATGTGGTTGTTCCTCAAAAATTAAATGAAAAACAGAAGGAGTTACTTCAAGAATTTGCTGAAATAAGTGGAGAAGAAATCCATACTTATGAAAAAGGATTTTTTGATAAAGTTAGAGATGCTATAAATCATTGATTTATATTTAAAACTTTTTTTATGTTTATAGCTATTTTTATAATATTATATTCTTTTTTATTATTTATAACTATTTTTATAATCTTTTTATTCTTTTTTTATAAAATTTTTATTTTAAATTTCTAATATTTTTTATAAATTTATAATAATTTTATTTTATAATTATATATTTTTTATAAATTTATAATAATTTTATTTTATAATTATATAATTTCATATAATATATTTAAAATTAATAATATATAGAATTAGATTTTAACACTTCGGTTCCTCTGATAAAGAGTAAATAAGTTTTTCCATCACTATCAAATGCAATTCCTTCAAATTCACGTTTGGTAGCTAATACTGTATAATGTAAATCATTTGGCTCTAAGGTACCTGCATTTAATTTTACAAGAGGGACTGTATAGAAAGCTCCATCTGTAACTATGTATAATCTTTGTGTAACATGATTTATTCCAATAACTTGAGTATATGTTCCTGGACGTTGAGTAATTGTAGCTAAACGTGTAGAATAGACTTTATCATCGATAATTTTATTTTTAAAAATTATTATGGATTTTTTATCTGTACCTTTAGTGAAATAGAAATTACCTGCTCTGTCAAAGGCTAAATTACGAGGGGTTGTTATTTTTCTACCTTCACTAGATAATGAAAATCTAATAATCGATGCAGGTTTAAGTTTTTTCATATTAATATGGATTAATTTTATTTTTGTTGAATCAGGATTATCATCACGCAACATCCATAAAGATTTAGTTTTTGCATTGTAAGATAAAGTTTGCCCATGTCCTATATTGAATATTGGTCCTTTTTTAACTCCTTTTACAATCTTTTTCTGTTCTTTAGTTAGGTTTTTATCATCTCTCAGTGCTGCTCCTAACTTACGTAATTTTACAAGACCTTTATTAGAGTTAATCTTGTATTTTTTTAGTATATTCAAATTATATCTAACTATAAATCCTTTGTTTAAATCATAGCCAGAAGAAGATACTATATACATATATTTTCCATGAATAACCATCGATTGGCAATTATGCCAATATTCATATCCATTTGAGTTTTTCCAAGACATTGGAAGGAAATATTCTGTTTTAAAGCTATATTTCTTATTGCCTGCTTTAGTTTTAACTATGTTTCTCTTTTTTTCAAAACCCGTTGTTTTAGCATATCTTTTGGATATAGAATAATGTACTGGTGTTTTCACAAATTTAGGCGCATCGTTATTTTCAACAGTAATAGAGTTTTCATTGTCTATTTGGAAATTACCAATATCTTTAGCAGCAACTCCAGTAACTGTAGATAAAATCGATATCGCAATTAATATTGATATAAAAATGAGTATATATGTAAAAACATTATTTTTATTTAAATTCAAAAATTCCACCTAATGTAAAAAAAACATTAAATTAGCTAATTATATGTAAACTATTATTTATTATATTCATACTATTTATATTTATAGTTTTTATAAAACGAATATTCTCTGAAATATTCTAATTTTATAAAAACGTTTTCAATATTTAAATTGATTTTAAAACTTCTGATCCCCTAATAACAAGTAAATAACCATTTCCTTCACTATCAAAACTTAGCCCTTCAAATTCACGATTTGTGTCAAAAACATAATATTCAAAATCATCTTGGGTTAAATTTTTACTTCGTAATTTGTCAATAGGTATTGAGTAAAATACTCCATCAGATACTAGATAAAGTCTATTGTTAACATTATTTACAGCTATAGCTTGTGAATATGTTCCTGGACGATTTTGAATAGTTAGTAGAGGTCTCATCTCAACTGTATCATTTATAACTCGTCCTGTAAATATTGTAGCATAACCATTAGGATTATTTTCAGTTCTTTTCACGGAATCGGTATAGAAATTTCCCTCATTATCAAAAGCTAAATTATGGAATGATGTGACTGTACGGTTATTAACCTTAGCTGAAACTCCATAGATTCTGTCGGGCTTTAATGTATCATTATTAATATGCATTAATTTAGCTTTACCTTCTGAACCGTCATCTTGCCACATCCATAAAGATTGAGTTTGGGGATTGTAGGATAATGATTGCCCATGACCTGTGTTGAAAATTGGCCCTATTTTAATAGCTTTTTTTAATTCTTTTTGATCTTCTGTCAATTGGTAACCATGATAGATATCAAGACCAAGTCTTCTTAATTTCCAAATTCCTTCTTCATTATTTGCGTTATGTTTATTTAATAAATCCATATCATATCTTACTATAAATCCTCTGTTTGCATCATAACCTGAAGAAGATAGAATATACATATACTTATCCTGAATAGCTATAGCTTGGACATTATACCAATACTGAGAAGGGGAGTGGTATCCTTCCAATGCTTTCCATGAGGTTGGAAGGAAATATTCGGTTTTAAATTTGTAATTTTCCATTCCTTCAATTGTATTAATGGTGTTCTTTTCTGTTTCAACAATATAGCCCAAGCTAAATGAATAAGACTTTCCATAATCTCCACCATGTATAAATTCAGGAGCATTAGTATTATTTATAAACAATGGTTTGTTATCTGTTTCATTATTTTTGTTGTTTAAATTAAAAATATCTTCAGAAAGTATCCAATAAGAGATTCCGCCTAAAACAATTAGAAGAATTATAATGATTATAATGATTTTTAGTGATTTTTTTCTTAATTTCATAATTCACCGAATTTGGAATTGAGAAGTTTCAAATATATTTATTAAATTATTTAAATGTTGCTATAGCTTTTAAATGAAATAGTCAATAATTTGTTGAGAAATTGATATTTAAAGTTAAAATATTATATTAAAATTATAAATTTTTTATATAACTTATTGATGAATCTTATATAATTTATAAAATGTTATTTAAATTTATAAATTTTTTATATAACTTATTGATGAATCTTATATAATTTATAAAATATTATATTAATTTTATAAATTTTTTATATAAAATCTAGAAAATATCATTTAATTATAAAATATGGATAAAAAATATAAATTGTATACTAATTTAATAGAAATATAAATAAAATTATTAAAATTAATAAGTAGATATTTAAATAATTCAAAAATAGACAATCAAATAAAAGAGAGAAAATTTATTAAAAAATACCTTTTAAATCTATTTTACTTTAACTTTTTTACTACAATCCATGCAAAGGTCTTTTTTTACATTTGATTTGAAAACTTTACCACAATTTTTACAAGTAATTTCAATTAAAGAGGATTTTTTATCTACAATATCTAAGGAACATGAACATTTCCAACCCATATTTCCTTTTAAAGCTGCTTCAAAAGCTTTATCTTCATCAATCTTTTTTGCCATATTAATATTATGTTTTTAAATACATATATATTTTCTGATTTTTTCAATTTTCAATATTTTCAAGAAGAATATTATCAATTTTCAATATCTTAAAGAGGAATATTGTCAATTTTCAATATTTTCAAGAAGAATATTAGCTATTTCTTCTTTTATTAATTGCTTATCTTTAGAGCCATCGATTTTAATCCAATCATAAGAAATCAAATTAACTTTTTTTCTAGACTTTTTTAAAGATTTTATATTTTCAAAAGTTTGAATTTCTTGCTTTGTATCTAAGGTTCTTGCATTAATCCTTTCCATAGCTATCTCTGGAGGAAGATCTAAATAAAACATAAAAGAAGATTTTGGTAAAATAAAACCAAAAATTATGTATACTGGTTTAACTAACTTCATTGGAAAGTAAGCTGAAGCTAATAGGTATCTAGTAAATATTAAAACATCAGTTTTATGATAGTATAAAATTAAAGAACGAAATATATCTAAAGCAAAAAAGATAGTAGCTATTACTTTATGAATATTTCCATCTTTTAAAAGAGCAGCATGGGATGTTTTTCCAAAAAAATTATCTTCTTCAGGATTAGATCTTAAAATTACTTTTGAAGTCTTATCGTCATTTTTATATAAATCATAAACAAATTGGGCTTGAGTATCCTTTCCAGAACCATCAAATCCATCGATGACTATAAATTTTTTCATTAAAACAACCTTTATGAGTAATTTTTAAGAGTAAATAATATTTAGTGCTATTTTTTAAGGGTAAATGATCTTTAGTACTAATTTTTAAGAGTAATAACAATATGGACAACTTTAGAAAAGTAAAAAATTAGGCATGGTTAAACTTAAACCTAAAAGGTATAAAATAACTGCAGTAAAAGAAACACTTAGATTATCAAGACCTTTTGGAGTTATAGCTTCAACAACTGTTGTCACAGCAGCTATAACTATTATAACAAATATATTTAGAATATATGGAGGATAATCAATAACAAATGTATAATATCCTAAAGCAACACACAACATAGCTATTAAAACTAAAAACATAGTCAGAGACCCTTCATAACTTTTAGTATCTCCAAAAACAGTATACTTATGTTTTCCGAATTTTTGACCAATTAGTGATGCAAAACCATCTCCATAAGACATTGCGACTATTCCAACAGCTATTATAAATTGGTTATTGTAGAAGAAGAAAGCAAGAACAGTCCAAGTTATTGCATAATAAAATAATCCTAAGCCATGTCCAGATTCTGTGATACTATTTTTTATCTTTATTGGAGAATATTTTGTCAATAAAAATGCAAATACAACAATAGGAATAGCTATAAATAGTGTCATAAACATCCTACCTTCTTCACCAGTAAATAGAGGTAGGAAAAATATTATATTCCCAACCATTATATGTGTAAATTTACGAGCAAAAGAAGGTCTATTTTTAAGAAGTTTTTCTGAAGTGAGAAAAATCACAGCTACATAAATGTAGGTGAGAATTAATCCTATTATATTTGTATCAATAACCATTTTTATTCCTCTATAATTATTAAACTATTAAATGTTATAAAATAAAAAATGATATCGCATAAATAATTGCTATTTTTTATTTAATAAGACTCATTTTGGGATATTATCCTGTTTACCACATTAATTTAGCTTTTTTATTAATTCATTAAGAAATTATAGCTTTTAAAGATAATTTTATTATTTTTAATATAAATACTTTTTTAAAAAATAAATTCTTATTATCACAAATTGAGGCTGACTTTTTTGAATAATAATACTTTTCAATAGCTTGGGAAAATCTTAATAGATATTTTAATTAAATATATAATTAAAACTTATATTTATGGATAGAATTTCATGATATTTTATAGTATATTGAAAATTTAATGCAAAAATTTTGCAGTATACTATATTTCTTCAAAATATCGGGCTTAAATATTCTAAATACAATAAAAAATTATTATTATAATAAATACTTTAAAATATAGCGAATAAGTGATTAAATGAATGATAGTCAATTTCAATTAACTGAGACATTACTTTATAAGGGAATTGATGGAGCAGTTACTGGTGAATTTTTAATAGATGTTGCCAATGAAACATTATGGGCTAGTCGAAAAGTTGTTGCAGAGATTTTTGGAACTTCTAGGGAGAATATCACAATTCATTTTTCAAACATATTTTCAGAAGGGGAGTTAAATGAAAATGAAGTATGTATAAGTTCTAAAATTCTATTTAAAGACCAAAAAGAGTTTAATAAGGATTCCTTATTAAACTCTAAAAAAGGAGGTAGGCCTGAAAAATGGTATAATTTAGATGGGATTATATCTGTTGGGTATCGTGTGAACTCTAAACAAGCAACAAAGTTTAGAATATGGTCTACTAATGTTTTAAAAGAATTCATGATAAAAGGGTTTGTTCTTGATGATGAACTCTTGAAAAATGGAACAAGATTTGGTAAAGATTATTTTGATGAATTACTAGAAAGAATAAGGGAAATAAGAGTATCTGAAAGAAGAGCCTATCAAAAAGTAACTGATTTGTATGCGATAAGCTATGATTATAATGATAAC
>Ga0082212_10000324_pt1 | contig 69255 bp, 80 predicted proteins | sample TergutNt197P3_FD_71548 | JGI IMG/M metagenome (GOLD analysis project Ga0082212, IMG submission 71548) | Neocapritermes taracua P3 segment gut microbial communities from Petit-Saut dam, French Guiana - Nt197 P3 | ecosystem: Host-associated > Arthropoda: Insects > Digestive system > Gut ... | reverse complement strand
GTTAAATGTTCGCCCGCTCTGTGTGGCCGGCTTCAAGGAACAACCCCGTGTTCTGGAATATTCTGCTACAACAATTAATTGGTATGCCCGATTATCGGCATGCCCCTTGTTCTCCTAACATCAAGTATGGTATTATTTTCTCAGCCCGATATGCTTTTCTCACAGAGATTTAAAGAGGGGGATACAATGGCAAAAAACAAGAAAATCCTTATCATTGCGGCTATTTCAGGTGTTGTGGTTGTTTCTGCAGCACTGCTGACGGTTTTCTTTATTCGGACAAACCAAGAACAATCCGATACGGAACCCTCGACCTTTACCCCCCCAATAGTCCATGAAGCCACATCGTCTCAATTTGGCAAGAGAATCGATTTCCCAAACACCTATGAAGGGAGAGTATGGGCCGCATGGCTGGACACCTATCCTATAGGGAAGTACAAGGCGGAATACCGAAATTATGATGATGTGCTGGCCAAGACCGATGTGACGCAGAGAATTGCCGCTGTTATTGACCCTTCCCTGACAACGGCGCGGAACAAGTTTCCCAATGCCGAGGTGAGAAAAAATATCTATAACGGTTTTATGACAGTCCATGTTCATCCTTTTCCTGACGGGAATATAGGGGGCTTGGATGAAGCCGGAAATGCCTCGATAAGAGGAGAGGATCAGCCTGTCTATGCGTTGAATTTTGATTTGCATACAGGGGAACAGATCGATTTGCGTTCTGTTTTTGCGGACAACTTTGACGCGCAAACAGCGGTCGATGGGGCTGTGCAGTCTTATGTCCTGACTTATGATGAGCAAAACAGTCATAAATTCAAAGGTGTTGACTTGGGGAAGACACAGTTTACTCCTGCCCTAACAGGGATTTGGCTGATATTTGATGAGGATTCCTTGTTTTTAGCAGGGAAAAGTATCTATTTAGAATGGTATCGGTTTGGCGATGGGGCAGTGGCCATTTTTGACCGTTTCGCACGGCTGGACGCTTCTGAAATGGCGTTGGGGGATGATAGTCCTGGATATTATGATTATGACGCTATCTTACTCTACAGAAGTGAGCCTCGGTATCTGGTAGCGCAAAATACGGATTTCTACTTGCCCACCCATTATGAGAATGATTATGAGCGCGAGTTGGCGGAAAAGGCGAAACAAACTGCTCTTTCCAATCTGAAGTCGAACCAGAATGAAGCGCCTATGGAGGGGTTTTTGTTTGCGAGAATCGGGGATTACAGGTGTGTTGATGTGCGTTCTGAAGGGGTATGGAACGGAGAAAAAAGCAGAATGGAATATTCGAACAGCCTGATAGGGATTTTTAATATCAAGGAGAAACGTGAGATTACATTGGCTGAATATTATGGAGATGATTATGCGCAGCAGTTTTTGGCGCTCTTCCATGAGGATTTGGCAGCTTGGGGCAATCGTCGCGCTTTGGTAACAGATCAGGAATTTCTGGACTTGGCCAAGACGGTTAAGGTTGACTTTATACAAGGAACTCTTATTTTTGCGCGCAGCATCTCCGCAGATGAATTCCCGAATGAGTATTCTGGCGAAATCCATGAGCAGGACACCTTGTATCTGCGAACACAAAAAGAATGGTGGAGGTAACTGAGATATGGAAAAAAATGGAATGAAAACCCTCTTCGTATGCTTCCTCGTATGTTTCCTGGTTGTAGCTGCGCCGTCGTTGTCAGCGTGCAAGAGCGACAAGAGCGATAAGACAGAAACAGGATCATTGCCTGAGTTCACCCGTGAGGATTTTGCCGGAATTGACGGGTCGACGGTGGTTATTCCGCTGGTTGAAGGCTGGGCGGAGAAACTGCTCTCGATAGAAAACGGCGCTGATGTTATTCACTTCAACACGACTCCTAACGCGATTGCTCATTTAACAGAGGGCACGAAGGAGATTATTTTCACAACATATCCCAGCGACGCGGAAATTGCTGCTGCCAAGGCCAAAGGGGTTGAATTTGAAATTGTGCCGGTTGTTAATGATGCTTTTGTCTTTCTGGTCAGCAGTGAGAATAAAGTGAGCGGTTTGACTCAGGAACAAATCCGGCAAATATACAGCGGAAAAATTACCAATTGGTCTGCTGTCGGCGGTGAGGATTTTACTGTTATGGCTTTCCAGCGGCAGGAAGGGTCAGGGTCTCAATCAGGCATGCTGCGCTTTATGGAAGGGACGCCCTTGCAACAGGCGCCGACAGAGGCTTGTCTGCAGGAGATGGGGGCGCTGGTGGAGACCGTGGTGAGACCGGACAATGGCAAAGCGTCCCTGGGATATTCTTATTATTACTATGTGAATGCCATGTATATTAAAGAGGGCATTAAACTGTTGGCAGTCGATGGCATAGCGCCATCCCATGAAACAATAAAGAAGGGGACTTATCCTATTGTTACGCCTTACTATGCCATTATTAGAAAGGACGCGCCTGAGGGTGGGTTTGCCCGGAAGTTTTTAGAATTTGCGTTATCGGAACAAGGGCAGGAGATTGCGGAACAGGCAGGGTATGTGGGGATACAGGCTGACTGATGAAGGTGTAACCTGCGAATACCCATTGATTAAATAGCCGAGTTCGTGAATTATTATTATTAAAGGGGGACGAATCCACATGCCGACGATTAAACCAAACACGTATCTGCGCAGCAACTATCAAGAGGTTTCCGAATTATGCCACTCAAGAAAGGAGCCTGTGTTCATCACAAAAAACGGTCATGGAGACTTGGCTGTTATGAGTATAGAAACCTACGAAAAACTCTGTGGGGGCAATCAATTATATCATCTGCTCGATGGATCTGTTGAGGCTGAAAAAGCCGGGGATTTCATGGACTCAGATAGATTTATAGCCTATTTGCGGAGGGAAATGTAATTGATACTGACATTAAAAATCAGGCTGATAGGCTTTTTGCACAGCTTGGACTGAATATGACCACAGCTTTTAACATTTTTTTACGCCAAGCGATCAGAGAAGGTTCCATTCCCTTTCATGTCACCATCAACACTCCCAACGCTGAAACGATTGCAGCTCTGCTTGAGTCATAGTGACTTGTTTTGAAAAACACGAAAAAGATCTCTTATCGGAACAACACAAAGGAGGAATCCGATGCAGTATACTTTTCCTGAAGACCTGTACACAGACGTACGGGTCGAGCATCTTTTTTCGACGCAAATCGTGTACACACTCAGAACATTGGATGAATGCAAAGTGCGGCAATACAGCGCAGCTTTTATCCGCCTGTTCGACGGTGACAGATGGTATTACGCCAGCACATCGGACTTGAACGCGGTGCAGGCAGAGATCGATGCCCTGGCTAAACTTGCACGAAAGCCCTCCCGCTTCCAAGATCCTCAACTCCAGGACATGAAAATCCACCAAAACTTCAGCTCCCACAAGGAGACAAAGCTCATTTTTACCGGCCATCAAGTTTCTGATGTGCCTCTGGAAGACAAGGCGGCATTCTTGGAAACCCTCATACCGCTGGTAGAACAGAACGAATATATTAAGCTCTGGCGTCTCATTTATGTGGATGCCTATAAGAAGAAAGAATTCTACAATAGCAAAGGCGCGGCCTTGACCTGGAACGTTCAGCGGGCCGGGTATGGGGTTTCCTTTCAAATGGCGGACGGGGACAAGCAGTTTCGGGAAAGTTTTCAAGTGGGCAAAACCCGTTTCGAGGAACTGGGCGGCCATGAGGATGAGCTGGCAGCCCTGCTCACAGAATGCCAGAGCTTTCTGCTAGACTCCGAAGCGGTTGACCCCGGTCTTTATCCGGTGGTGTTGGCCCCCATGGTGACAGGGGTTTTTACTCACGAATGCTTCGGGCATAAGAGTGAAGCGGATTTCATGATAGGTGATGAGGCCACAAAAAAGGAATGGGTTTTGGGCAAAAAAGTGGGGCCGGAGGAATTGACCATCGTCGAATCAGGACAGATTCCAGGCATGGGGTATGTTCCTTTTGACGACGAAGGCAACCCTGCCACCGTCACCTATCTGATTAAAAACGGGATACTGACTGGCCGTCTTCATAACGCGGCCAGCGCCGCCGACTTGGGCGAAGCCGTCACAGGGAACGCCCGAGCGATTAATTTTGAGTATGAACCCATTGTGCGCATGACGACCACATATCTTGACAATGGAACAAAATCCTTTGACCAACTCATTGCCGAAACCCAAAAAGGGATTTACGTCAAAAGTATCAGCCATGGGTCCGGGATGTCTACCTTCACCTTGGCGCCTTTGCGCGCTTACACCATCAAAGAAGGCAAAATCGACAAGCCTGTCCGGATCTCGGTGATTTCGGGCAATGTGTTCGAGTCCCTGTCCTGCATTGACGGAATTGCCAACGACAGGGAAATCACCGCCTTTGTGACAGGGGGCTGTGGAAAAATGGGGCAATATCCGCTGCCTGTGGGTTTTGGCGGGCCGCATATTCGGGTACGGGATATGCAGATTCAGTGAGAAGTGGGAGGGCTATATACCGTGATCAAAGAAACCTACTGTGTGAAATCTAAAAGAACCACACTCAGCGTCACTCAGAATACAATCAGTGCCATATCAAAGTCGGATACGGTAAAAACAGGAATCCGGCTCTATGATAACAATAATGGCGGCAACGACGGCAACGGCGGCAACGACGGCAACGGCTGCAACAACAACGGCGGTAATGGCTGTATCGGTATCGCAGGGGCCATCGGGGCCTATGACGAAAACCGGCTTGTGGATCATGCCAAACAGATGCTGAAATTTAAAATCCCATATCCGGGTCAGCCCGCTGCGGAGATTCGGCGCAAGGTGGATCTTTCTGACAGCTTCGCTCTGACGGAGGAAGAATTTGTAGCCGCGTCAGAGCATCTGCTGGAAATCTTGAGACAGAAATATCCGCTGTTTTCTTTCAATCACAAGATTACATATGAGGAAGAAGAGATGCTGTTACACAATACCTGCGGTGCGGAGCTTTCCTATCGGGACAAACATGTTCTGGTACAATTGATGATCAAACACCGGAATTCGAAGAACCTGTATGACAGCTTCGGTCTTAGTCTGACCCGGGGATACGATGTCGACGATGTGGTTCGGACTGTTGGGGAGACCTGCGCCTGTTATGATGAAAAAGTGGATATTCAAGAGGGCAAGATGCCTGTGATAATCCTGTCTGACCACGAGACGCTGCTGGGCAAAGTATCGACAGAGTTACACGCCCGCAAGATGGGGACAGGAGCGTCCCTGTTTTCCGAAAAGATTGGGCAGAAGCTCTTTAGCGAGCGTTTCTCTTTATGTGTGGATCGAGACCCCGGAGAATTTTATCACTGCTTTTTTGATGCGGAAGGAACAACGCTGCCGGGCAATCGTTTTATGTTGATTGAAAATGGGGTGTTGAAATCGCCCTACACTTCCAAAAAGCTGGCCCATGACTACAGATATGCTGTGACAGGTTCCGCCGCCGGGGCTTACGATTCTGTTCCTGACGCTTCCGGCGGGGGGCTCAGCGTGATGGACAGTGGCAAAAGAATTAAGGAACTGCTGGGGGGACGCACAGCTGTCTGCGTGGTGATCGCGAGCGGGGGTGACTTTACCCCTCGGGGTGAATTTGCCTCACCGATTCAAACCGCGTTTCTTTTTGACGGAGACCGTTTATGTGGCAGATTGCCGCAGTTGGCCATGAGTTCCCATGTGTATGATATGTTTGGAAAGGATTTTATTGGGCTTGCCACTGATGGCAATTCCCCGCTGAATCCTTTTAAGTATCTGGCGGTAGATATGCAGGTGAAAAAGATAGGGGATTGGGTGTAAGGTGATTTTCACCATCCCTATCTTCGTGCATATATTAATACTGAATCTGCTTAGAAACTCGGTGTAAAGGGTGAGCGCCTCATGCAACTCATGGTTTTCTCCCTTTTCTATGAGTTTCGAACAAGAACGGGTAGTGATAAAGATGCTCTGAAGGAGGGGAAGTTGTGGGAGATACAGATTGGGCAAATGTGAGTTCCCGTGTTGTTCAAGGGCTGACGACCACTCTCGATGCTGTTAAACAGCTGGATACTCAGGAAGCCTCAGTGGTTATTAGGCTATTGGGAAAGACATGTACAAAGATGATGAAAGAAGGGGTCGGGCATCAATTTGGGGTTGCCATGATTGAAACAAGTGAGAAAGTAGCCATGAAGGACAGCCTCGGCTTAGATGATATGGTTAAAATGATTATGGGTATCATAGGAAAGTTATATTTTTCCGCCAAGAGTGATGATGATGTCGAATTGGTCATGCAGCTTGAGGAGGTCGTGAAAAATTACCCAATATGACCATAAAGGGAGGGAAGGAAATTGAAAATCTATTATTTACATTTACCAAGACCTATACTTAGATTTCTAAAAAAATTTTTTCATTAAAAAGATTCAAAAAAAGGTTCAAAAAGACGTATGGAAAGAGTCATATTGGCATGATTTCCCATCTATGATAGTAACATACGATCATGAGGAGGGGAGATTATGTATAAGAACCGACACTTTGTCTTTATGCTCTCATGCCTAGTCTGCATGGGAGTTTTGTTATGGTCCCAGAGTCATTTTCTGAGCTCTGATGGGGAGGAGAGGGGGTGGAATTTTGCTGATTTGGGCGATTGGGGGCAGGCGATTACGGCGATGGCTCAGGGAGAGCCTATGGAAACTCAGGTTCAGCCGGAAGGGGTGGTGCGGAGTTTTTGGCGCCAGCTGGATTTGCGGCAAATAGATTCGGCAAAAGCTCTTGTGACTCAGGATATGGTGGTCAGAGCCGATGTTCAGGAGCTGTTTACCCTTTTTGCGGAGAATCCTTTGCTCAGCATACAAAATACGACGGTGGTGGCGACGGATGTCTCCGGACGGTACTTGGTCAATATGAGGTGGAATTCGGTGATTAGTGACAGGGAAGATGTGGTTTATTTTTGTGATGTGCAAAATCGGGAAGGGAAATGGGTGATTTCCAATTTAATAAGACCATAAAAAAAGTATGATTTCTCCTGCATGATTCAATTACATGGGGGTACAATACTGATAAATTAAATTACCTAAAGCGGAGGGATATTTGAATGTATGCGGAAGTAAGCAAGGGATTGTGCATCGCCTGTGAATTGTGCCCTGATATTTGTCCGGAGGTTTTTGAAATGCAGGAGGACGGGTTGGCGGGAATGATCGTCACTGAAATCCCTGATGACTACGAAGAAGCTGTTCAAGAAGCAGCAGATAATTGCCCCTCAGAAGCTATCAGAGTGGATTAACTGACAAAAAAATGCGGTCGATTAGGATTATGGGACTATTGCTCGAAAAAAAATTTCAATAGCTGGCTTAGAAAGGGCTTGTTCAAAGCCTTTTTTTTCTGAAAATAATAAATTGTGAATACCTTTTTTTTAAGAATTCGACACGGCGCCTCATCTATAATAAAGACACCGATACATTCTATCGGAAATTCTAAATAAGGCGGGATTAGTGGTATGTCAAAGAAAATCAAATTAATCATTGCGGAAGATAACCGAAATCTGTGCCAGATTCTCCAAGAGTATATCCAAAGGGATGAATCCTTGGAACTTGTAGGTGTGGCTTATAATGGGCTTGATGCTTGGGATCTGATCCAGCAGCATGATCCGGATCTTGTCATTATGGATTTAGTTATGCCGAATTTGGACGGTCTGGAGGTGTTGGAACGCGTCAATGCCCGGGCTTCAGTCCCGCGGCCGAAGGTTATTATGCTGACGGCTTTTGGACATGAATCTTTGACAAATCAGGCGATGGTTATGGGGGTTGACTACTTTATTCTGAAACCTTTTGACCTGGATATTTTGATGAAACGGATTAAGACGCTGGCCCAGGATACGGAGTTGCAGAATGTGCCCATGCACGCGCCGTCGATCTGCTCCTCGGTGGTTCCGGCAGGTCCGGGGGTTAAGATGAGTGTTGAGGTGACCAATATGATGCATCAGCTGGGCATTCCGGCTCATGTCAAAGGGTATCAATATATTCGGGACGCAATCTTAATGGTGATTGAAGATGTCTCTTTGTTGGGCGCTGTGACGAAAGAGCTCTATCCGGCGATTGCGAAGAAGTACAATACGGCTCCAAGCCGGGTGGAACGCGGTATCCGTCATGCCATCGAGCTGGCTTGGGAACGCGGACATATGGAAACGTTAAAACGTATTTTCGGCTATTCAATGAATATTGAGCGTCAAAAACCTACGAATTCGGAGTTTATTGCCCTCTTGGCTGACAAGTTGCGTATGTTGAGTAAGGTCGGTTAATGGGACACTGTATCGTTAGACGCACTCAGGTTGACACTGTCACTCAGGTCGACGCTGTCACTCAGGTCGACGCTGTCACCTGGTGGGGGGAGGGTGATAGGTACTTATGGGCGTGAAGCGTCAATAAAAGACGAGAAAATCCCTAACCACTGATCCCTGACCACTTGTGGGCGTAGCCCGCGTTAGGTACGAGTGCGGAGGATAGGATAGGAAGGTGGCGGCCGCCTGCTGGGGCTGGAGAGCCGGCAGGCGGAGGATTTACATACTGAATATGAGGCCGATTTAAGCTCAATCTTTCGACAAATTATATCGCCGAAAGTGAGTTTGTCGTGATATGCATAAAAACATAAGAAAAGGTCGAATTTTCTGTCTTCCCTTTTGGCGTTTACAACATTGCTTCGATGATGAACTAGGGATAAAAACAAATCCAATACTGACCACTGACCACTGATCCCTGACCACTTGCGGGCGCAGCCCGCGTTAGGCTTGAGGGTGTACTAAGGCCAGGTGGGTTTGCAATTCTTTCACGTCCCGGTAACGATCCTTTGCGGACTTGGCCATTGCTCGGGCAATCACAATGTCCAATGCGCTATTTTTGCCCAATTGTCCTGGAAGAGGCGGCGTTTCCCGCAGATGTTTGCGGATAATGCTGACGGGTGAATCTCCGACATAGGGGAGCTGTCCTGTCATCAGTTCATACAGAATGATGCCCAATGAATAAATATCTGATTGTTCTGTCACAAGATCTCCCCGAGCCTGTTCCGGCGATAAATAGTAGACAGACCCGACAACTTCTCCTATGCGAGCCGGCGCTGCTGACATCGCAGCGCCGGCCAGGCCAAAATCTGTCACTTTCGCCTGGTTGTTTGGAGTCACCATAATATTTTGCGGTTTGATGTCACGGTGTACAATGTCTTTGGCGTGGGCGTGATTCAGGGCTTCTGCCACCTGGTCAATAATGTTGATCGCTTCCGGGAGCGGAAAGGATCCGTTCTCGCGCACAACTTGTTTTAGTGTCTTGCCTTCAATATATTCCATGATAATATAATTGACATCACCGTCATGTCCCACATCATAAAATGACACAATATTGGGGTGAGACAAGCGTGCAACGGATTGCGCTTCCTGGCGGAAATTTTCTACAAACTCTTCGTCGTTGACAAATTGCTTCCTGAGGACTTTGACAGCGACGGTTCTTTCCAGCTGCGTATCCTGAGCTTTATAAACAATAGCCATGCCTCCCGCGCCCAGCTTGCCTTCAATTTTATATCTGTTTCCTAACAATCTTTCCATCAGAGATGATTTCCTTTCTTACTGGGATCGACTTTCTTTCTCACGGGAACCCATGTTAAAAGCTCTTGTTTAAAGTTTTCTCGTCATTTGTTGGATGCTGTTCATGTTAATTAAATGTAGGCCGGACAACCTCTATTGAGTATACTATGTTTTATCGGCTTTAGGCAACATGTCCTATGTGATATGTTGTGATATGTGGTCCTTATCCCCTTATCCCATGCACCCTTGCGGTTGTTAGATGGAAATGGCATAATAGTAACTAACGGAGGGTGTAAGCCATGAAAGTGTATAATATAAGATTTTGAAAAACTACCCAGGATATTTTATGGTGTTGGAAGGGATTGACGGGTCGGGGATTAGCACGCAAATAGCGCGTGTGAGCCAGGTTCTTTCGGCAAAATGCGTCACGCCATATCGTAAAATCATGACAACTAAGCAGCCCGGCACAGGTCCGGTGGGGTCGTTGATTCGTCAAGTTCTGGCGAAGCGCCTTCACGGTGTGGATCCGACGACTTTGGCGCTGCTGTTTGCGGCGGATCGGCAGGATCACTTGGCTCAGGAAGTGAGGCCGGTTCTGGAAGCCGGCGGGATTGTGATCTGTGACCGCTATCTGTGGTCAACCTTGGCGTATCAGGGGTTGGATCTTGATGAGGCGTGGCTGCGGCAGATCAATAAGTTCAGTATTGTTCCGGATTTGACAGTTCTGATTAAAGTGAGGCCGGCTGTGAGTATGAAACGGATTGAGGCGGGACGCTTGCGTGCTGAGCTTTTTGAACAAGAGACTATGCTGGAGCGGGTGTATGCGAATTTTATGACTCTGGCTTCTGAGGCCAAAGACGCAGGGGATCCTATTATGGAGGTGGATGGGGAACAGAGTGTTGAAGATGTAACAGCGGAGATTGTGGAGGGTGCTCTTCGAAAAGGTATTTTTTTAAAAAAATAATCTTGCCTTTTTTCCTTAAATCGGGTATCCTAATAACAACATGAGAGAGCGAGGTGTCAAGATGATTCGTTAGTCTGATCGCCGACATGAGTGACCGGAAGCTCAGCAGGGCTTAGTTTATGTTGGAATTGGACTGGCGCAATCAAAAGGACAGCGGGCTGTTATTGTCTATGCCCCCTTATATGCGCTTAGGATCCTTTTCCAACGGGGAAAGGATTTTTATATGTCGCTTATCAATATATCAAACCTCACCTTCGCCTATGATGGCAGCTATGACAACGTTTTTACCGATGTTTCCTTCCAAATCGACACAGACTGGAAATTGGGATTCTGTGGGCGCAACGGACGAGGAAAAACCACCTTTATGAAGCTGCTTATGGGGAGTTATGAATACAGAGGAAGCATTTCCGCGAGCGTGGACTTCGAGTATTTTCCGTTTGCCGTCTCCGATCCGTCGCAAAACACGCTGGATATTTTATCTTCCCTCGCGCCGGAGGTCCAGGTGTGGCAAATCCAGAAGGAGCTCTCAAAACTGGCGGTCAGCGAAGACGCTCTCTATCGCCCATTCTCTACCCTTTCCAACGGCGAACAAACCAAAGCCCTGCTGGCCGGGTTGTTTCTGCGGGAAAACAGCTTTTTATTGATCGACGAGCCAACCAACCATTTAGATAGAGCCGCCCGCGAGACCGCAGCGCGGTATTTGAACGGAAAAACCGGGTTTATCCTGGTTTCGCATGACCGGGCGTTTCTGGACGGCTGCGTGGATCATATCTTGTCAATCAACAAGGCGACTCTTGAGATACAAAACGGGAATTTCTCCAGCTGGTTCCGCAATAAGCACATGCGGGACGATTTTGAGCTTGCGGAGAACGAAAAATTAAAAAAAGATATTAAACGTTTGGAAGCAGCAGCGCGGCAAAGCTCTCAGTGGGCCGACAAGGTTGAATCAGCAAAGATGGGGAAAGGCGCCGCCGCTACACGGAAAAGAGGACACGCCAATATTGATACGATGGCCTACTACGCCGAGAAGTCCAGACGTATGCAACAACGCAGGAAAAATCTTGAGCGCAGACAGCAATCGGCACTAGAGCAAAAGTCCACCTTGCTTAAAAACATCGAGACCGCCGAGCCCTTGAAAATCCACGCGCTGGGCTATCACGCGTCCCGCCTGTTGTCGGCGGAAAACCTGACAATCTCCTATGGGGAAAAAGAGGTTTTTCGCAGCCTGAATTTTACGCTGGAACAGGGCGACCGGCTGGCGTTATTGGGGGGGAACGGGTCGGGCAAAAGCAGTATCCTCAAGCTGATCTGCGGAGAAGATATCCCACACACCGGCCATATTAACGTCGGCAGCAGGCTGATCATTTCCTATGTGCAGCAAGACGCGTCGTTTCTTGCGGGAGATTTAGACGGATATGCCACCGCGCAGCGGATTGATTTGACCCTGTTTAAGACCATCCTGCGTAAATTGGATTTTCCCCGGGTACAGTTTGAGAAAGATATGCGGGATTACAGCGCCGGGCAAAAGAAAAAGGTTCTGCTGGCCCGCAGCCTTTGTGAGCAGGCGCATGTGTATATCTGGGACGAACCGCTGAACTATATCGATGTGCTGTCCCGGATGCAGATTGAGGAACTGATTATGGGTCATCGTCCGACCATGATTTTTGTAGAGCATGACCAGGTGTTTTGCGACACGATCGCTGTGAAAACTATTAATTTAACAGGATGAGGCTCAATACACCGCGCAATCAGGTTTACATAGCAGCTGAAAACTGCTATTCTTATTTTGAGTTTTTCCTATTTCGACCTCATATGTAGAGGTTTATCCAACAGAAAGGTATGATTTCCGTATGAACGAGCAAACCCTTGACTCCCTGGCTTCTTTCAATAAACTGCGCTTCAGCCCTGAAGAACGACAAGACATTCTTGACGATTTTTCCCAGCTGTTTGATGCCCTTGAGGTTCTGGAGAATGTCGATACCACCCAGACGGATCCCTTGATTCAAACGGTTCCATTAAGCAATATCATGCGAGAAGACGCCGTCGTCCGCATGGCGCCCCGCCAAGACATTCTGGCCAACGCGTCAGAACATATCCAAGGCTGTTTTGTCGCGCCCAAAGTCTTAGATTAGGTTTTAGAGATTAGAATGATAAAGAAAGGCCGATTATGTCAATGAATATCCTCAACACTCTCACAGCCCTTGAATTGGCGGAAAAAATCCGTCTCCGCGAACTTACCGCCCTTGATGTTGCCAAACATACTCTGGAGCAGATCGCCTCAGACCCCTGCAACTGTTTCATGAGCCCCTCGCCCGAGTCCGCTTTGGCAGCCGCGGCAGCCGTCGATACCCAGCTTGAGAGCGGCATATGCCCCTCGCTCCTGGCGGGTGTCCCCATAGCTATCGACGACACAATTTTAATGCGCCAAGAACGCTGCACAGCAGGATCCCGCATGCTTGACACCTTCGTTTCGCCCTTCAGCGCCACGGTTGTGGACAAAATCCTTTCCGCCGGACTCGTCCCCGTCGGCCGCACCAATACCGACGAACTCGGAGTCAGCGGCAGCGGCAGTACCTGCTATCAAGGTCCCACCCTCAATCCCCGCCACCCCGAAACACTCTCCGGCGGGGCCGCCGCCGCCATCGCTTCCCGGCTTGTCCCCCTTGCCCTGTGCTGTGACAGCATCGGAACCCCGCGCAAATTTGCCTCCCTATCCGGCACAGTCTTTCTCAAACCCACCTATGGAAGCGTTTCCCGCTTTGGCATCGTAGCCTATGTTTCCTCCGCCGAACAAATCGGACCGGCCGCCGCCACTCTTAATGACGCTGCGGCCCTGTTCAACATTATCGCGGGACACGATTCCAAAGACGGTACCAGCCTTCCCGATCACACCCCCCTCACCTTAATACCCCGGCAAGACTTGCGCGGCATGCGTGTCGGGGTGCTTCCCTATTGGGACACCCTAAACGGCATGTCCGCCGGCAGCAGGTCTTCCAGCACCGAGAGATTCGATACTCTGAACACAACCATAAACCGTCTGTGTGAACTGGGCGCAGATATCTGCGAATGCGATTTGCCCCAACTCGACCTGGCCCATCTGGTTCTGCGCATTATTGCCGCCGCCGAAGGATGCACTAATTTTTCCCGTTTTGACGGTGTCAAATTCGGTCACAGGCCCCAGACCATCACATCCCTTGAAGACATTTATGTCGGCTCCCGCAGCGAAGGATTTGGCCTGGAAGTCAAAAAAACCATTCTTCTCGGTTCTTACGTTCTTGCCCAACAGAACTACGAAAAATACTATCTTCAAGCCCTCAAAATACGCCGCCTGATCCAGGATCAGCTCACTCACCTTCTGCAAAGCTTTGACTGCCTGCTGCTCCCAGCTTCTTCTCATAAACCCTACCATCCAGACCGACCAAACGCCAACACCCGCCTCAGCTTTGAAGACATGCGTTATACCGCGCCGGCCACCCTCGCCGGGTTCCCAGCCGCAGCAGCCCCGGCCCCCGTTCATCCGCAACACGGCGCCAACACACCCGGAATTCAACTTATCGCCGGAATTCATGGGGAACAAAAACTATATGACGTCCTATCCGTGTTATCCGCAAACCCCGCGCCGCATCTATAAAATCGCATATCACAAAATCCAACAAAATCATATAACAGAATAAGGAGGCATTCGCCGTGCGCTATGAACTGGTCATGGGTCTTGAAGTCCATGTAGAAATGGCCACCCAATCCAAACTCTTCTGCACCTGCTCCGCCGCGTTCGGAGCCGAACCCAATGAAAACGTCTGTCCCGCTTGCAGCGGTATGCCCGGACTTTTGCCCGTCCTCAACAAAAGAGCCGTCGAGCTGGCCATTGCCGCCGGACTTGTCACCAACTGCCGCATCACCCCCCGCAACACCTTCGACAAAAAAAACTATTACTATCCCGATTTGCCCACATCCTATCAGATCACACAATTTTACGCCCCAATCTGTACCGAAGGCCATGTAGACATCACAACCGCCGGCGCCGCCGGCGCCAAAACCGGCGCCAAAACCATCGGGATCAAGCAAATCCATATCGAAGAAGACGCAGGCAAACTCCTGCATGACGCGCACACCGACCAAAGTCTGATTGACTATAACCGAGCCGGCGTTCCCCTGATCGAAATTGTCAGCCACCCTGATTTCCGTTCCGCAGACGAAGCCTTGGCCTATCTGGAGAAACTGCGGGCTATCCTCCGGTATGCCGGCGTCTCCGACTGCAAAATGGAAGAAGGCTCCATGCGGGCCGACATCAACATATCCGTGCGCAAACCCGGAGCGTCTGAATTCGGCGTTCGCACAGAAATCAAAAACATGAACTCTCTCAAAGCCATTGCCCGGGCCATCGACTATGAATACCACCGTCATGTGGACGCTCTCGAACAGGGCACAGAAGAGCTTGTCCAGGAAACCCGGCGCTGGGACGATCTTCAAAACCGCAGTTTCGCCATGCGCACCAAAGAAAACGCCACTGATTATCTCTACTTCCCCAATCCCGATATCGCTCCCATCGAAATCAGTGAAGAGTGGATCGAAACAGTGCGCCGCACGCTGCCCGAAATGCCGGACGTCAAAAAAGCGCGGTACATGGAAGAGTACGCCCTGTCCGACTACGACAGCACCCTTCTGGCGGCCGGCAAAGACCTGGCCGACCTCTTTGAAGCCACTCACGCGCTCTATCCTGAAGCCAAAGAAATCGCCAATTGGATCAACGGGGAACTCCTCGCCCATATGAAAAAAAATTCAGACTCCGGCGCCGACACCCTTCGAATCGACGCTCCCCGCTTAGCCCAGCTCCTGAAAATGGTCGGCGACAACCAAGTCAATCGTCTCAACGCCAAAAAAATCTTCGCCGCTATGTACTGGGAAAACGCCGATCCCACAGCCTACAGTCACATGCATAATATGATCAATGAAACCGATGACACTCTTCTCACACAAGTCATCCGCGACATCATTAATGCGAACCCCAAATCCGTGGACGATTATAAGAGCGGCAAGCTCAAAGCCAAGGACTTCCTCTTCGGTCAAGCCATGCGTACCCTGCGTGGCAACGGCGATCCCGCCATCATCAGACGTTTGCTTGAAGAAGCTTTAAATTAAGGGCTTGTGTACAATCAATTTTTGATCACTAAACAGGGTATACTAAAATATACTAAAAGTTAATGAAGAAGAAAGGTATAACTTTCATGAAAAACGAGAAACAGATCTGCCCGTTCTGTGGAGAGACGCTCAAAGGCGACAGGGTGCGCTGTGAGGTCTGCGGTATGGCAAGTGACGCAAATGCCGCCGACCCCCGTTTGAGCGACGAGGAATTGTCCAAAAGATTAACGATCTGGCACAAAGAACAGAGAAAATTCACGGCTTTCGGCATAACCCTAATCTGCCTGTTCATTCTTTTCCCCTTTATGTCTTATTTCATTGGCGCAGTAGCTATAGTAGGGTGTTTAGCGGCTCTTGGCGGGTCTGTATTTTTCTTTGGCAAGGCGGGAAAACTGAAGAGAAAAACGAAGAATCTTATCGGTGCAAATCTTGTCCGGGATATCTTGGCAGAAGTGTTCGAATTGAAGGAATATGTGCCCGACAAATACATCGACCGGGAATGTATTGCCGCCACGCAGGTGATCCCCCATTGGGACGAGTGCAGCGGCAGCAACTATGTGTGCGGAAAGTACCGGGGAGTGGAATGCATGTTCTCGGATATTCATCTCAAGCGCGTTACCGAGGACGAAAATAAGGCGCGCCGCACAACACTATTCAAGGGGCAATGGATTGCCTGTGAATTCGGAAAAAAAATCGAAACGCCTCTGCTCGTGCGCGAACGTCCGAAAGGAAAGAGTATGCACAAGCTTGAAAAAACCAAACGCGACCTTGTCACACAGAATGCGGCCTTTAACGAAAAATTTCAAATTTTAGCAGATGATCCGCAGAGCGCGCTTAATCTTCTCACACCGCGTTTTATGGAGCATATCGTCTCCGCCGCGGCGACGGCAGACGCGCGGACATACCTATATATCGGGGATATGTGGGTACACATAGCCGTAGATAATAGGAGGGTTTCTTTTGAAGCCGGCAAGGGTGCGGATGTGTCTGATATCCGGCAATTGCGGACGCGAATGAAATCCGAATTGAGATATATCACCGGCATTATAGACGAATTGCTGAAAAACGAATATCTGTTCGACTGTGGTGATTAGCACAGACGTGAAGCTTCAAAAACAAGAAAATCCAATACTGACCACTGATCACTGACCACTTGCGGGCGTAGCCCGCGTTAGGATAGCAAAGGTCGGAAAAGAATGACATCAAAAAAATGATATCAAAAAAAAGGGCGTATCCCTTTTTCTTAATGCAGATTATATCTGCTAAAAGAAAACTTGATACGCCCAGAGTAAAGGAGGAGATGATTACGTTGAGAAATTCATTAACGTTAACCATGACTTAAGTATAAAGGACAAATGTTAAATGAGTGTTTAATTAAATTTTTTTTTTAATATTTTTTTGTATCCGATATTTAGTTACAGTCCCTTATCCTAAGAAGAATAGGAGCTCCACCTCCAGGCGTAGTGAAAAAAGGGGCGGATGGCAACGATGCCATCCGCCGGAGCACTCATCAAGCCCTTAAATTAAACGTCCAACGCCTTGCCTGCTTACGGGGTCATTTCATCGTAACCAGGTGCGCTTGTACTCATGAAGGTCCTTATTTCCAGGGCCGGATGTTGGGAAGCTTTTGTTTCCAGTAGTTCCAAGAGGGATTGGGGAATGGCACTGGGCGAAATATGCCGCCTGCCACATCATCCAGGGAGTCAGCATCCAACTCGCCTTGCGCGGAAGAGGCTTCCATTGCTTTTCCGTACTCTTTCAGTTCGTCCAGCGTGAAATCGTTGCCCAGTGCGTTGATTTGCTTCAAGGCTTCCTTCGTATCAAGGCTCAAAAGGGTCTGTGCGCGTGCTTCATCAGCACTGAGGATTTCCGTAAGGATACTGGCTCTTTCTTCTGTTAACATGTCGTGTTACCTCCTAAAGTATTTTGATAGTTGCTTAATTATATATACACTTAATAAGGCGAAGTGTTACAAAAAAAATCAAATATTTTTCTATTTTTCTTCCTGATCACAAAAAGCAGCCTTTTTAGGCGCCGCAGTACATAGAGCGGAACATGCTTCCCGCCGGTATCTTTCATGGAAGCAATGAGCCTGTTCACATATGGGAAGTCAGGAGAATAAACTATATAAAAGAATAAACTATATAAACTGAAAAAGATAATCGGTAAGCCGATAGATATGGCTAAAGATGAAGAATATCGGCTATGCAGATCACATCTAAGAGAGGATAAAAATCATGTCGTTATTAAAAAAGAAAAGATCCATAGATTCACATGAGGAAACGGAACTCCACAGCTCAGAAGGTTTGCTTGTTCATCCGGGAGGGGAAGCCCTTCGCCAAGGAGTGATGCTGGAGGAAACAGGATTTGCTTATGATGCTGAGCAGGATATTTTCTACTCAGTTCAGGAGCCTTGGCAAAGGCAATATGGATATTGCCGGTTCTATGATGTGGCGTCGCCTTTCATGAGCCTGATCTTTGATTCGGAGCCTATTCGTTTCGACTACGATGGGAAACACTGGCTTATTGAATTCTGGAAAGGTCAATATGGCATGACCACGGGATGCGAAATTGGCGTTTATGCAGCGGAGGAAGATTCTAAGGCAGACAGAGAGTTTTGGCGGGAGGGGAGCTGGTCAGAGAGAGCCGTATGGGGCATTCTGAGATTCTTGGGCGATACGTTGTACCGGGCAGTTGATCCAAAAGAGCAGCTGTTGATGTCCATGACCATGATGAAGAACAATGAAGTTCTTTTCACGCGGAAGGAGAGGCATTGGTGGCTGACGGGGTTTGTCCTTGGCGAATTCTCAGAGCCGGAGGAGTTGACAGCGCGGTTCCGGATTACGCTGAAGACGAGAGCTATGCGCCAAGCTTTTGTGGAGGCTTTGGGGCAGAGAGGGTATGATCATGTTTCTATTCTGGCTGATGGAAAGACTGTCGAATTCGTATTCGATACCCCTTATTCATTTCAGCCGATAACCCGCCGGGGAGTTGTGCGCATGTTGGCCCAAGCGAACAACAGAAGCAACTGTGAGATGTATCATGATCTTACTCAGGGTTCCGAAACGAAAGAGGCGCTGAGAGAAACCTATAAATCATTGTGATGATTTTTTGCGGCGCACTCAATTGTGTTGTGAATTTTTTATGAAAGTATTATGGTGTTAAATGAGACTAATTAATAGGAATAAAAATATCAGGTATAAAAAAATTGCCAAAGTATTTGAGAGCGCCCCGGAAATGCTGTTTGATGATACGTCAAAACTGGTGTTCATGAGTGACTGTCATCGCGGCGATGGGGGTGGTGCGGATGTATTTTATCCAAACAGAAATATTTATGTGATGGCTCTGAACTATTATGCCTTGGGCGGATTCACGTATGTGGAGCTGGGTGACGGCGATGAGCTTTGGAAGACTCGCAGGTTCAGTCAGATCCAAGAGGCCTACAGTAAAATTTTTGAGAACCTTGCCGCTTTGTACAAGGAGGGGCGGTTCCTCTGTGCTGTGGGCAATCATGACATGGTCAAGAAAAAGCCTAAATGGGTTCGGGAGCATATGAACGTGGGGGAAGGGGAGCACTCTGTTGAGTTGTATCCCGGAATCACCTTTCCCATGGGTCTTGTGTTTAAACATCGGGAGACAGGGTGGAAAATCCATGCGTTTCATGGGCATCAGGTGGATCCCTTAAACGATGATTTCTGGAAGGTGTCTCGTTTTCTTGTGCAGTATGTTTGGAGGCCTCTGGGCTTTGTGGGCGTCAACAATCCTCTGAGTGCGGCCGGCAGCCCCAAAAAGAAAAAATCTGTCGCTGAAGATCTGGCTCGTTGGGCAGCCAAAGAGAATGTTATGGTCATCGCTGGGCACACGCATCTGGAGGCGTTTCCAAAGCCCGGGGAATCGAGGTACTTCAATGATGGGTGTTGTGTGCACAAGGAAGTTGTCACATCGATTGAGATTGTAAGCGGAACCATCGCGTTGATTAAGTGGAGTGTTGAGTGTGATGATCAGGGTGTTCTGAAGGTGGCCCGGACTGTGGCTAAAGGGCCTGAGGCGTTGGCTGGGTATTTTGTGTGATGTTTGATTAGATGATCCTGACATGGAAGGAGGCAGACCGGCAAGGAGGGTTTTATGCTTGTCAGCAAAGGCGTTGAGGCTCTTGCGCTGCGGCGCTGCAAAGTGACCACAGCGCTGCAAAGTGACTATTTGCAGGGAGAATCAATAGTAAGTATAATGGAGATGAGGGCGCAAAAGGAGTGAGCAAAATTATGGCTAAAGAAATGGCCTTTGCCATCGACGGCAGAGAATTTACTGTTGAACCAATTAAAATCGATCGAAAAAAGCTCTATGGCTGGAGTGAGAAACATGCTTTTGATGACGAGGGCAATGAATGTGTGTTGGTTTCCACAGACGCCTCAGGTACCATCATTATTCCCAAGGGTGGTATCGGTCTGGGCATGGTATCAGATGACGGAAAATGGGTTGAACGCAGTCAAATTAAAACCATCACAAACGATGGCTGCGATGCGGTGATAACACCGTCGTCTTATGGCAAGGTCACTATGTTAGCTGAAAAAGCGAGTATAGAGCAGCTCCTTGACTGCTCTATTACGGCTTTTTACCATTTGAAAGAGGCTGATCCTGATCTGATCGCCATGATCGGGGACGACATCTATACTTTTGCCTATTGTTACAGGGACAGCTTTGAAACCTCGCCGGCTTTTTTGCTGCTGTCGGACATCGATGGCAATAAGGAACTGTTTATGTTTATTGGGACGCTCAACGCCTTTGAATTTATCAGCCCCAATGAAATTGCTGTGGGGGATGACAGTGATACGGAGGATGAGGACGAAAGCGATGATATTGATTTTGCGATGCTTTAAATGTTTTAAGCAAGGGGTGAAGTGATGAGGACGATTAACATAACTAACGAGAAAAAGCGGGATGCTCAGGTGTGTATGGAGACGGTTAAAAAACCGTCCGGGTTCAGGCGGGTGCTGAAAAATGGCGAGGAGTATATCAATATCAAGGTGCTGAAACAGAATCTGGCCTTGGCTTTTGAGACCTTGAGCCAAAACTATGATGATCTGAGGCAGATGGGGGAGGATATTATCGCTGGTGATCCTGAAATTGATATGGAGGTCATTGGCAAGAAGATTACACAGACGCAAAAGCTTTATCTTGATCAGGAGAATAAGATTGCTTACCGTGTCAATATGACGCAGATTATCAAGGATCCTCAGGGGAATGAAAAGGAGCGCCGGGATTTGGCCAAGGCTATGTCCAATGTGACAGGGGAATCGATTGTGCAGTGGACTGGGAAGAAGTTTCCCAAGAGCGTTATTATCCGAAGGTTTGTCTTCCAGCGCAAGCTGCAGCTGAAGCATATCAGCGGACTCACTTATGATTTTTTGTATAATATGGCGAAGGGGTTACATGAATCGGATTCGCTGATGTTTATTGGCGGTGGCAAAAAGGGCAATGACCCTTTGATTCTTACCCAGGGGGGAGAGCCATACCGGGGGTTCTTGGAAGGGCGGATCCAGGGGGAGGGCTATTGCCTGATTCTGCATTTGACCAATATGGAAGTGAAAGTGCTGTAATTCGATCTTCGTAAGATGAATCACTATTTACAGCGGAAATAACTATTTGCAGCGGAAATAACTATTTGCAGCAGAATCAAATGCGAATCTACAAACTATGGGAGTGAAGGTGATGTGCCATGATGATTGACAGAAGCAAGATGACGCCGTTGCACGGCTATTATGAAGGCGAAGCTGACGCTGTGGATCAGGCCAGCACCCAGAAGGCTATTTCTTATAAAAAGGATGTTTGCAAAAACTATATCAATGTGAGCAGCGATCAGATTGATTTTCGCCTGGGAGGCAGTGAGTTTTATGTGACCCGTAAGTATGATGGGGAGATGAATGTCCTGTTTTTTGACGGGGAGCAGGATCAAGCGGCTTTGATTAACCGATCCGGGCGTGTTCGGACAGGGCTGGCCTGTCTGGAGGATGCTGTGAATGCTCTCAAGGCCGCCGGTATCCGCCAGGCGGTTGTTCCGGCGGAGCTTTATGCGGATGAAGGGAGGGAGCGAACCCGGGTGTTTCATGTGCTGACGGCTTTGGCGGATGCGGGGAAGGCGGCGAAGCTGCGGTTGGCGATGTTTGATATTCTGGAACTGGATGATGTGCGTTTTCGGGCTGCTTCTTATGGGGAAACTCATAAGAAACTCAGTGATATTTTTGATCGGGCGCACCTCTGTGGGCCTGTGGATTGCCGCAAATGTTCGAATAAGTCTCAGGTGAAGGCGGTTTACACGGAATGGGTCGAACAAGGCGGAGGGGAAGGGCTGGTGGTGCGCACTGAGCTGCCGCTGGTTTATAAGGTGAAGCCCCGGTATACTCTTGATGTGGCTGTAGTTGGGTATTCGGAGGGAACCGGGGAGAGCAAAGGGCAGGTGCGGTCGCTGCTGCTGGCTTTGATGCCCGGGCCGGGGGAGTTTCAAATCATTGGCAAAACCGGCAACGGATTCAGCGATGAGGCCCGGAGTGAGCTGCTGAAACGGTTGGAACCGCTGACGGTTGACTCGGAATATATTGAGACGGATTCGAATCATGTGGCGTTCCATATGATTAAGCCGGAGGTTATTATTGAGTTGATGATCAATGATGTGCTTTTTGATACGTCCACGGGGTGTATTCAAAACGCTGTGCTGGGACTTGAAGACGGCAAGTATATCCGTAAGGGGACGGTACAGGGGATCAGTGTGGTTTTTCCGATTTTTGTGCGGTTTCGTGAGGATAAACGGGCTGTGTATGAGGATATACGGCTGGAACAGATCAATGAGTTTTCTTATGTTGAGACGGAGGCTGCGGGGAAGGCTGCGCCGGCGAAGCTGCCGGCTTCGGAGGTCATGAAGCGTGTGGTTTACAGGAAGGAGTCTGGCAAGAAGCTGATGGTGCAGAAGTTTCTGGTTTGGAAGACGAATAAGCTGTCTGAGGAGTATCCGGGGTATGTTTTTCATTATACGAATTTTAGTTCTGATCGGAAGGAGCCGCTGCAGCGTGAGGTGATGATTTCGGATGATGAGGAGCAGATTTTGGAGCTGTTTGAGCAGAGTGTGGAGGGGAATGTGAAGAAGGGTTGGGTGGAGGTACCGTGTAATTAGGGCGCAGAATTTTCGCCTTCAGACCCACACAAGTGATAGTGCTTTGGATGTCCAAGTTATTTAGGTGCAGTCCCTAAGGGGCGCCGCCGAGGTTTAATAGAATATATTTACATGTACATTTTTGCTCTTGACGAGACTTCGCTGCTACGATATACTGTTACTTGGTGTCGAACGGGGTATAGCGCAGTTTGGTAGCGCGCCTGCCTTGGGAGCAGGAGGCCGGGGGTTCAAATCCCTCTGCCCCGACCAATAATATGAATGAGTATGCTAAGCTTACGGCAAAAAAATGTCGAGGGCTTTAGTTTACTCTTTCAAGATATATGGTACAATAAACAAAGAGTTCGAGTGAGAAGCATGTTGCTGAGGCGTTTTCTATCAAGCCTGAAAAAATAGATCGCTTCAACGCTATAAAGGATTGGGCGATTGAATATTATGATGAGATATAGCGGAACCCCAAGACGCTATCAAATGGTTTCCTGCCGATGAGGCGAGGTTACTTTGTTGTTTTGCCTCAGGACTTCTGTGCATCATATAGAAATGTACCCACTGTATGCTCCGCAGGAGATTTTAACATGATAACCAATGCCATACCCAAACCCGGATTTTTGCGAATATCTGACGATGTAATGCTTAGGGAAGAACACTTCGGCGGGCTTATTTTTCATAGGCAAACAGGTGCTACGCTTGAAGTAGATAGAGAGGCGTTTCAATTCCTATGTTGGCTAAGACAGGCAGGTCGAATAGATGCCGGCACACTTATGAGTCGAAAACAATCATGCAATGTACTACCTATGCTATTAGCGACAGATGTTGTTACAATATGCACATCAAGCACAGCCGAAAATCCCTATATCGCAGATAAATGCCTACCTAATTTCAAGCATAATTTCAACGAAGGGAATAAACCCCAAATTATCGACAAGGTACTTTCCGCCCCTGAAACTGTCCATTTAGCGGTAACATACCGCTGTCATGAAGACTGCCCGGATTGCTATGCCCGAAATTATGCTTCCAGTGGGGAGTTGGACACTGCGGCTATGTGCGGTATAATAGACGATATAGCGAGACAGAGCGTTTTCCAGTTGGCAATTGGGGGCGGCGAACCGTTTCTAAGGTCAGATTTAAGGGACATTGTGTGTTATGCCACAAACAAGGGGTTAGTAACGCATATCACTACAGGGAAATATAGTTTTGACAGCCGTAGCGCTGAAGTCTTGCGGTATGTTAAATCCCTCCATGTGGGAATTCGCTCAGAATCGCTTGTCATGGACACAACCAACACCGTAGCCGAGTTGCGCGGATTGGTTGACTATGCCGCTAAAGCCGATGTTCTTATTGGGGCAAATCTTATTATGACGCGCTTCACCATCCAAAACCTGCCTCGGTTGGTGGAATTGATGGTCTTGTGTGGTTTCCAGCGGTTAATATTCTTGCGGTACAAGCCCATAAATAATATAACGCGCTGGCAAAGAGAAAGCCCGAACAAAGACGATTGGTGTGCCTTTGAGGGTGGGTTGCTTTACATAAAACATCAGTATCCCCATCTTATGATAAGATTGGATTGTGCATCTGCATTTATGATGAAAAAGGTGGGCAATAAGGCCGCGTTCAAAGCCGGAATAAAAGGATGTGTGGCTGGCGACAGGATAATATCGGTTTCACCGGACGGTTTGGTGTACCCGTGTTCGCAACTTGTGGGGCCAGAATACAAGGCGGGAAATTTGGCACTTAGTCCCCTAGGAACAATATGGCGGGACAGCGACGTTTTGAACCACTATCGACAATTCAGGCAAAGTGCATCTTTTGCTCATAGTGCCTGTGGAACTTGCATAGCCAAGGATTTTTGCGGGGGATGCCGTCTTTTTGCAGAAGATGACCTTGGGGGAGAACCCATTTGCCCCTTGAGGCAAAATGAGGAGGTTGGTATACATGGAGATTTTAAGTATTAGGCACGGCTTTGCATCTGATCACAGCTCAACATCATATGAGTTTTTGGCGGTGGATAAGCCATTGGGCAAAAAAGAACGCTCAGACGTTTCTCGGCTGTCCAGCAGAGCAAACCCAACCGCAAGGCGGGTGAACTTTAGGTACAATGTTGAAGGTTATGACATTCCCGGCGGATGGGAAAAGCTGATGGGGCAATACTACGATGTTATGTACAGTGAAGAATATAGTTGGTGGACGCTTGCCATAGCCTTCAATTCCAATGATGAACAATACGAGTCAATATGCGCCTACGAATTTGACGGAGCGGACGATTTGGGCATTCGCATAACGAGAAGCGAGCAGAGGGTCATCATCGCCATCTATTGCGTTGTGGAGGTTGGGCCGTATTGGAATGAAGATGAAGATTACGAGGACTACGAAGACGAAGATGAAGACAAGGAAAATAACGGCGTGATCGTTGCTACAGGCGACCATATCTTAGATACGCTGGTACAGGTTAGAAAGCAAGTAATCAACGGCGATTATAGGGCATTATACGCTGTATTTGAAGTTTACGGAGTTTCAGATGAGGATAATACAGACGAAGTCCAACCGCCCAAACCCAAGGATAAAAAAGCAGGCAGTGAAATAGTAAAAACCTTTAAAGAGATGCTAACCACTATTTAATACTATCCAACACATACATGAATCAAGTTGTTGCGGTGAGCGGGTGGATCCTTCTTAATAAAATCATAGAAAACCCCCCTTAAGAAATTGTTAATTTTTTGGGAACATTCGACTTTTCCGGTTTTTTTCATTATACTATACATACATAGAAATAAGAAAGCAGACATGAAATAAATAAGGAGGAAAAATAGTGGGTCTTTTTGACAAAAAATATTGCGACATATGCAGTGAAAAGATTGGTCTTTTGGGAAACCGCAAATTAGAAGACGGGAATATGTGCAATCACTGTGCAAAAAAACTTTCGCCCTTTACCACCGACCGGCGCAGAACCACGCTGGATGACATCAAAGCGCATCTTACCTATCGCGAGATGAATAAACCGAAGGTGGAGCGGTTCAACGTGACCCGGCAGTTCGGGGGTAATACAAAGGTACTTCTTGATGATAATAACAGCACATTCATTGTTACATCGACAAACCGTTGGCAGAGCGAAAACCCAGATGTGATTGATATTGCCCAAGTCGCCGGCTGTCATCTTGATATTCGGGAATCCAGGGCTGAAATCAAGATGACTAATAGGGAAGGGAAATGGGTCAGTTACAATCCGCCGCGCTACGATCTTTATTATGATTTTCACATGATTATTACCATTAATTCGCCATATTTTAGTGTGATTGAATTTAAACTCAACACTAACAGAGTTGATTGTCGCAACTTGATTAAGCACAGGGAATACGAGCGTCAGACATTAGAGATACAGAACGCACTGAGCCCGCGGCGTCCTGCGGCACAATCTCCTTCAAAGCAGAGCGTATATGCCGTGCCACCCCCTGTCCCTCCAGCCCCCAGCGCACCCACCGGCCCTCGGTCATGCGCTCATTGCGGTGCTCCTGCGGCCACGAACTCAGCCAAGTTCTGTGAGTCTTGCGGCGCAGCGATGCAAAGGTAAAAAACTACTTACAATGATTTTCACATGATTTCTCATTCAATTAATACCCCCCTATACATATAATACCCCCCTATACATATCAAATCAAGCTTTCATTTCATACGGTGTCTTAAGGATGTAGGCGGGGGACTTTGGGTCCCTATGCTCTTCTCTGTGTCCTTTGTTAGTTTTGATAGCATCGATCCACTCAATTTGTTCATAATCTTCTTATATCTGTATATTGCAATTATTCGTTTAACCATATATCATTATGACAGGGAAGGAGACGCCAAGCTATCAGTAAAAAGGAGTAAAGGAGTCAACAAAATGGGTCAAATATTTTGTGCCTGTGCATATGATATTGAGACAAAAACATGTTGCGTAATGGATGCTGATAAATTTCACGCGAATTGCTATGCACATAGCGGCGCGGTTTTATCCATGCACTATTTGCTGCGCCAAAAACCATATCGTGTTATGTGGGGTGGAGGATATGTTGTCATTGATGATAGCCTTGAGGAATTTTCGAGAACAGAAGATTTGCTTGGCATATCCACGTATAATGATTACGATGACTTCGAAAGAAACAACGAAGATATCCAAAATAAGAGTTACTACGAAAAAGTAAAGTTCATTGGTGACAGCAACAGTCTTTGGAACAGAATAAAGGTATGGGAAAAAGCTAAGGAATATTTTGATTGGGAGAATACCCATTCAGTCAAATATTGCGGGTATTTGGTAAATCATACGCAAAAGCTAGCGGTAGACCTTAAAGATTACCATGAACGGTCACAGTCATTAACCCGAAAAGGCGAACCCAGAACAATAGATGCTTTGCCTGTACTAACAGAAACAGGCGGCGGCACCCCCATGGCATTATTTAATGGTGTTTCGGTTGATTCGACAGAACACTTGGCTGAAGAGTGGTGTGGAGACTTGCTACAGATTGTTGATGTACTGCCAGATGGTTACGAAATCATAGATTGTTGTTTTGCCGAAGTTTGGAGCAAGGTGGAGTATTGTTATCAAACATTTGGTCTTGATGAGGAAGGGCATCTATTGTGCAATAACAACGGCAAACTATTTGAAGCTGCCCGTCTTCATGTATTATTGGGAACCCGTGGGCCGTCGAAGCATTTAAAAGTTGAGCTAACCGAAGATAAGATAAGATATATTTCAGTGTAATTAACTTTTGATGGCATGAACCAATATGTTGTAGGTATGATTAATGATGGCGATTGCGAAAAATGCATTGCCATATTGGGTGGTGACGAATCTTAATAGGTTCGGCTGATGGATGAAAAACAAGTGCGGGGGTATAACCTCGCGAAGTGAAGGATATTCTATAGAGGTCATTTTATTTTGATAGGAGTGTGTGCTTATGTACATGTTGAAAGTGTGCCATTGTTGTGATGCCATTATTGGCGAATTGGAGGAACATGCTTTGGACGAGGCACACAGAGATATGGAGATCCGGGGCAATGTCGCTTATGGTCTGTGCAGCAGGTGCATGAAGGATATGAAAAATGAACATATGTATTTTCAATAAACACAAGCCATCATGACACAAGCCATTATGACAACAAGTCATAATAATCATCGCAAAAAATACAAGAAAGATTAAGATAAATAAGGATTAAGAATGAAAACACTTTATGATTATTTGAACAAAGGACTGAAGGTAGACCAAGCCGAGGCAGCTTTCACGAAAGGGCTGCGGCCGCAAAATATCTATCAGGTCAACGGGAGCCAAAAGACGTCTTGGGCGGCGTGTTGGCTCCGTGAGGGTTATCCGGGGATGGTGGTGACTTATGGGGAAGAGCAGGCCAGAAAGTGGGTGGAGGATCTTCGGTCCTGGCTGCCGGAGCGGCCTGTTCACCTTTTTTTACCGAATGAATGGACGGATTTGGATATTGTCAGCCACACAAGACCTCATGCCGAGGGGCGCTGCCGGGTTTTTGACGCATTAATCCGGGCTGGGGTTCAGGGTGCAAGCAGGACCCGGGACAGAAGTGGGACCCGGGACAGAAGTGGGACCCAAGATACAAGCGGGACCCAAGATACAAGCAGGATCCAGGACGCCATGACGACGCCTGTCCAGGAGAGTCTCTTGCCGCTCATAGTCATGCCAATTCAGGCCCTCATGCAAAAGGTGGTAAGGCCTCAGCGCCGGAAATCCAGTTGTCTATCCTTGCGGGTGGGGGATACCTATGCCCCGGAGAAGTTGGTGCGGGAGCTTGTGCACATGGGCTATAAGCGTGAAAAGATGGTGGAAGGGCCCGGATGTTTTGCGGTCCGCGGCGGGATTTGCGATATCGCGCCCCTGGCGGCGTCTCCTTTGCGGTTGGAATTCTTTGATGATGAGATTGATTCTATCCGCACCATTGATCTGGAGACGCAGAAATCTCTGGAGACTCTTGGCGAGGTCACTGTAGCGCCTGTGGCGGAAATTGTCCTGAGCCCGGCGGAGATTGAGACCATCCGTTGGTCGGCCCGGGTGCAAGCCCAAAAGGTTCGCGGCCGTTTGGAGAAACTGGCCCATGATCGGGATGCGGGAGGCGAGACGCGGGAGGCGACCCGGCCAACACCGGATCTTGACCCGCGAACGGCTCGGCTTGAGAGTCGCGTCAAGCGATTGGAGGAGCATTTAGACCAGGGAGGTCTGGACGACAGTTTGTACCTTTACCTGTCACTGCTCAATGAAAAATTTGTCTCATTAATTGACTATTTGCCGGTAAATGCCCGGATTATTTTTGACGAGCCTCAAAAGATGAAGGATCACATGATTTTTCTCCAGAAGCAAAGGCAGGAGGATTATGTGGCCGGTCTGGAGCGGGGAGAGGCGTTTCTGGAAGGGGAAGAGATGTTCTGCAGTTTTGAGGACATTGTGGAGGCGGCAAAGTCTTTTGGGGTGATTGGCATGTCTTCCCTGGAACAGAGCATGCTCATGCTGACGCCTCGCTATCATCTGCCTGTGGGGGGGAAGTCTCTGACGCCGTATCTAAAAACCCCTCAGCTTCTCGACGATGTGGGCCGCTGGCTCAAAGAGGAGTATGCTGTGCTTTTGTGCGCGGGTTCGACAGAATATGCGGACAGGCTTTTGCAGGGTCTGAGGGAAAGGGATCTGCCGGCTCAGAGGTTGTGTTCTGAGCGGGGACTGTGTGGGAGGCAAGTCTTTGTAGCGGATTTTTCTATAGAAAATGGTTTTGAGCTGCCGGACAGCAAGATTGTGATTTTCAGTGAACAGGAAATCTACCACCGGGACCGCAAGGAGCGGCGTATGGCGGCTAAGAGAGCGGAGGAGAGAGCGGCGTGGCAGGAGAAGGGATCTGAGTCCGCTCAGCGTTCCTCCGGTCAGCGTTCCTCTGGGGCTATCCCGTTGGGGAACCTCAAGCCTGGGGATTACATTGTGCATACCCATCATGGCGTGGGGCAGTTTATCGGACTGGAAAAGATTCAGGTTGACGGTGTGGATAGGGATTTTTTCAGCTTGCAGTATGCGGGGGAAGACCGGCTCTATGTTCCGTTGTACCAAGTCCAGCTTCTGCAAAGATATTTGGGGGCGGAGGCTGAGGCGTCTCCGCGGCTGCATAAACTGGGGGGCAGCGACTGGCAAAAAGCGAAAAGCCGGGCTAAGTCCGCTGTCCGCGAACTGGCTATTGATTTGCTGGCTCTTTATGCGGAACGGGAGAAGATTAAGGGGTTTGCGTTCCCGCCTGATGATGTCTGGCAGCAGGAGTTTGAGGATGCTTTCGAATATGAGGAAACTCCTGACCAAAACCGCTGTGTTCAGGAAATCAAGAAGGATATGATGAAGAGCCAGCCTATGGACCGTCTGCTCTGCGGGGATGTGGGCTATGGAAAGACCGAAGTGGCTATGCGGGCGATTTTCAAAGCGGTGAACAGTGGCAAACAGGTGGCCGTGCTGGTGCCGACGACAATTTTGGCGCAGCAGCATTTTACAACATTTCAGGAACGGTTCAAAGACTATCCGATTTCCGTGGAGATGTTGTGCCGTTTGCGTTCTGTGAAGGAACAGAATGCGGCTATCCGGGGGTTGAAAAGCGGCTCGGTGGATGTGGTGGTGGGAACCCACCGCCTGATTTCGGATACGGTTAAATATAAGGACTTGGGTTTGCTTGTGGTGGACGAGGAACAGCGTTTTGGCGTGGAACAGAAGGAGAAAATTAAAGCGCTAAAAAAGAATGTGGATGTTCTGACGTTGTCTGCCACGCCTATCCCGCGCACACTGCATATGTCCTTAGTCGGGCTCAGGGATATGAGCCTTATTACCACGCCGCCGGAACACCGCTATCCTGTTCAGACGTATATTGCTGAGTATTCTCCGGAGTTGATCCGGGGTGCGATTCGGCGGGAAATGCAGCGGGGAGGCCAGGTTTTTTATGTGTATAACCGCATTGAGGGGCTGGAGAAGAGTGCGGCTTATATCAGCAAGCTGGTGCCGGAAGCCCGGGTGTGCATGGTTCATGGCCGCATGCCTGAAACGAAGCTGGAGAAGGAGATGGTGTCTTTTATTAACCGGGAAAAGGATATTCTGGTCTGCACCACCATTATTGAAACGGGCTTGGATATTGCCAATGTCAACACGCTGATTGTGGATGAAGCGGATTTTTTTGGCCTGAATCAGCTCTATCAGCTGCGGGGACGGATCGGGCGTTCTGATCGCAAGGCCTATGCCTATTTTCTCTATGCTCCTCAGAAGGTGTTGACGGAAGAGGCGGAGACCCGGCTCAGGACGATCCGTGAGTTTACAGAATTGGGGGCGGGCTACAAGATTGCTATGCGGGACTTGGAGATCAGAGGCGCCGGCAATCTGGTGGGCGGAGAACAGCATGGGCATATGGCGGCTGTCGGGTTCAATATGTACATGCAAATGCTGAAACAGGAGGTGGAAAAACTGCGGGCCCGCGCTGCCGGACAGGGAGTGGACGGCCAAGAAGGTCAAGAGGGAGCGGGAGACGCTGAGGAAGAATTTATTCCCACCATCGATGTGAATGTTCCGGCTTTGCTGCCGGATGAGTATATTGTGGATCGGTACATGAAAGCTGATTTGTATCAGAGGATTCTGGCTATTGATTCTCAAGAGGAAGCGGAGAACCTGTGGGAAGAACTGGTGGATCGTTTTGGCACGCCGCCTTCTGAGGTTGAGAGCCTTTTTCAGATTATCCAGATCAAGCTGAGGATGAAGCAGCTGATGATTGACCAAATTGTACAGACTCGTGATGTGGTCAGCCTGCGTTTCTGCGCCGATCCGGGGATTTCCGGCGAGCAGTTTCTCAAGATTACGGCGGAGTCGGCCTATAAAATTTCTATTGCCGCCGCTGACGCGTCGTCCTTGGAATTGAAAATGCGTCTGGGTGGCGAAATCAATTTTCTGCCCAACTTGCTCAAAATGTTGGGGCGCATTCAGGAAGTGGGTAGAAATAAAGCGGGCTGAACAAGCATATAACAGCTAAGGGGCTGTAACTCAATAAGTTTACAGTCTTTGAAATAAAAAAGGGGCTCATAAAAGCATGGAAAAAAAGCTCGTAACGTCAAAAGCATTTGCTTTATTTGCCAGAATCTGTTACAATAAGAGGAAGTGTTGTGGGATGATCTCTCAATAAAGGGAGACGCGGCAGAGAGGAGGTGTATAACGATATCATGAAAAACAGACGCAAGAATCTTGTTTTGCTGGGTGTGGCAGGTATGATAAGCCTGATATTTGTGTTGTCAGGATGTTCCAATGAGTACTTTGTCGAAGTCAATGGGACCAAGCTTTTGGTGTCAGATCTCAATAAGAAATACACCATGGTGGAAAAATTCGCTGTTGAGTATTATCAGCAGGAGGGACGGGATTTCGATGAGGCGGCAAAAGAATATATCAGGAATTGTATTGCCAATGATGTTTTGATCGCGAATGAACTTATAAGAGCGGAGATGGCAGCTAACAATTGGAAGATCAATGTTCCTGAGGTCGATGTCTGGATCAAGGAAACTAAGGAAGAGATGGGCAAAAACACGTTCCGGGATCAATTGGACAGCTTAGGCTACACGGAAAAGGAGCTCAGAACGATAAGGGCTCATCTGTACCATGTCACAGAAAGCATGACAGTGACGGAAGAGGAAGTCCGTGAACAAAACAAGCAATTTGGCGAAACTGTGAAGGCGCGTCATATTCTTATTAAGGCACAGCAAGAAGGTGTAGATGAACAGGATCAGGATCCTGACGCGAAACCTGACGAGGAAGCTAGGGCTGAAGCGCAAGACATTCTGGACAGGCTGAACGACGGAGAAGATTTCGAGACCTTGGCGAAAGAGAAGTCTCAGGATGAGGGCTCTAAAGGCAATGGCGGAGTGTACAATGGTATTTGGCGGGGTCAGATGGTTCAAGAATTTGATGACACAATCTTTTCCCTCCAGCCCGGCGAACGGTCAGATTTGGTCAAGACAATATATGGGTACCATATTATCGAGGTTATGGAGCAGAACCCTCCGAAGACTCGAGAACAGATTTCCCAAGAGGAATGGGATCAGGCCGAGGCGCGTGTCAAGGGTGCTAAATACGATGAATATTTTATTGAGATGATCGAGAAGGCTGACATCAGATTTGCGTCAGGATATGAAGATCTGGATCGCTATGCGGAACCCACAACGCCGGAACAACAACAGGATCCAGGCCCGGATCCGGACTCAGATTCAGGAGATCAGGAGTCGGCAATAGAGACAGAGCCGCTGCCGGAAGAAGAGACAGATTAAATCACTTATTAACGAAATGGAAAACATGAATAACAAAACCGAAAAGGATATATACTAACACTGAACTAGTTGCCAAGGAAAAGGAGGGAGATAATGAAAGCAACAGGAATAGTCAGAAGAATTGATGATTTAGGTCGCGTCGTTATCCCGAAAGAGATTCGTAGGACCTTACGTATCCGTGAAGGGGATCCACTGGAGATTTTTGTAGACAGAGAAGGAGAAGTGATTCTGAAGAAGTACTCTCCGATTGGCGAGCTGGGTGACTTCGCGAAAGAGTATGCTGATTCTCTCTTTGAAGCAACCGGTCATATTGCTTGTATTGCGGACAGGGATATTATCATTGCTGTCTCTGGGGCTTCCAAGAAAGATTTTTTAAATAAATCACTGAGTGATGAAGCTGAAAAGGCTATGGAAGAGCGCAAGACAATATTTACGTCTGATGGGAGCGTCTTGTCCGAAGGCGATGAAAAAGGCCATATGGTTAGCCAAGTTATTGCACCGATTATTGCTGAGGGAGATCCTATAGGTGTTGTTATACTTATGTCCAAGGATCCCAACACCCAGATGGGCGACCTGGAAACTAAGCTGGTGGAAACAGCGGCTGGATTTCTGGCCAAACAGATGGAACAATAATTTTTCCATACTCCCTGAATTTGGGATGTCTTGGTGTTCACAAGTATCGGTGTCACACGCGAGGTGTTCATGGGGGTGCGGGTGCTCGTCGGCGCCGGTGTTTCAAGTAAGGGTTATGAAAAGCTGCCGGATCCGGCAGCTTTTTTGTGCAAGCAGTCAGCTTCGATTGGTAATTCAGCTTCGATTGGTAATTGGTAGGGGGCTGGCGAGGAATAAAGGTGACATTAGGGCGACCGCGAAGGGGGAGAATAATTTTGTTTTTAGAGAGTGATAAGCGAGGTAGTGAGGAGCGAGGTAGTGAGGAGCGGCCTCCGTTAGAAAAATTAAAAATGCTTATGGCGCATTTGCGTTCGGAAAAGGGATGTCCATGGGATCGTGAGCAGACCCATAGTTCATTAAAAAAATACCTTTTGGAAGAAACATATGAGGTTTTGCAGGCTATTGACGAGGAAAACGTGTATAATTTGCGGGAAGAATTGGGAGACTTGTTATTACAGGTGGTTTTTCACGCACAGATTGCGGAAGAAGAAGGTGATTTTACTTTAGAGGACATCATCGAAAAGCTTGTGGAGAAGCTGCTGCGTCGTCATCCTCATGTTTTTGGTGATACGGATCTCGGTGGTGATGGAATCAATTCTGGGAATGCGGGCTCCGGTGCGGGCTCCGGTGGAGACGGTTCCGGTGGCGCTGACGGCGCTGAAACGCCTCTCAGTGTTGCTGAGGTTCACAAAACATGGGAGCGGATCAAACGGCGTGAGAAGCAGCAAAGGGCTGACAATGGCGGATCCAAGGATGAAACCGTGTATCTCCAGGTTCCAAAGGGATTGCCGGCCCTCATGTATGCGGAAGGGGTTCAAAGAAAAGCCTCCCAGTGGGGGTTTGACTGGCCGGATCGAGGGGGACCTTGGAGGAAGGTTCATGAGGAGATCGGGGAATTGGCACAGGCTATGGAGGGAGGGTCACAGGAGGACTTGTGTAATGAAATGGGAGATATCCTGTTTTCTCTTGTGAATGTGTGCCGGTTTATCGATGTTGACCCTGAGGAGAGTTTAAGACGCAGCGTGAGGAAATTTCAAATGAGGTTCACAGAGATGATAAAAATTATAAATGTTTCAGAGAAAAAAATTGAAAATATATCTTTGGAAGAGTTGGATGAGGTTTGGAACCGTGTGAAGGACGGAAGTTAAGGACTTTTTTGGATTTTTAAAGTGATTTAGCAGGAGAATGGCTACGTATAGCGAATATAGGACAAAACCACTAGAATTTAATTTTTATAGGAGGGACTGCTGTTGAATAAAGCAGAATTGGTGGCTGCGGTTGCCGAACAGGCAGAGTTCACAAAAAAGGATGCGGAGAAGGCTGTTGTTGCGGTTTTGAACACGATCAGCAACGCGCTCGCGGACGGACAAAGGGTTCAGTTGGTGGGGTTCGGTACTTTTGAAGTCAAACATAGGGAAGAGCGTATTGGCCGCAATCCCCGGAACAATGAGCCCATGACGATTCCCGCCTGCAATGTGCCCGGATTTAAAGCCGGGAAACAACTGAAGGAAGCTGTTCAATGAGGATTCAATAACTGGAATACAAAAAAATCGGGGCTGGGCCCCGGTTTTTTTGTGGGATTGCGGCTTAAGGACTGTAAGGCAGACAGGGGGGTGTGCAGATGCGTCTGGACAAATATTTAAAGGTTTCCCGGCTGATCAAGCGCAGAACTGTGGCTAAAGATGTATGCAACGGGGATAAAGTGAGTGTGAATCATCGGGTGGTCAAGCCGTCGGCTCAGGTGGCTCCTGACGATATCATAACGATCGATATGAAGAATCGTATTCTTGAGGTTAAGGTTCTGGCGACGCCGGCTGCCGCGCGGGCGGAACAGGCTGAGACTTTGTATGAGGTCTTGGTGGATAAGGTGAAGGATATCAACTAAGTTTAACAAGTACTCCAAAGATGTCTAATTCCAGCTCAAGGTGAATACTTTTTAGTACAAGAAAAAAGTATAATACCTTTGAGTGTGAGACACTTATTAAGTGTAAGGCGCTTTCCAAGTGCTTTAATACCCTCAAGTGTGTTAAGACAGGAGGGCTGGAGTTGTGACACAGATGAAGGAGATTTCCTCCCAGAGGAGCACCCTGAAATCGGCTGAGGGGCATACGTTGACAATGATTGGCCGCCACTCGCTGAAGGTGACGGGTGTGGGCAGCGTAACGTCTTTTGACGAAAAGGAAATCCATTTGGAGACGGTAGAAGGGGCTTTTGTTATTGTGGGAGAGGATCTGGGGATCAAGAATTTGAACTTGGAACAAGCTCAGTTGGATATTCAGGGAACGATTCATGTTTTAAGTTATTTGGACGGCAGCGCCCGCGCCCGCAGGAAAAAGATTTGGGAGAAGTTGTTTAGGTGAAGACGGACCTTATAACCATGGGGCTTTTATTGGCGGGCGGTGCGTTGTCGGGGCTGCTTTTCGATTTCTATAGGATGCTGAGGAGGCAGGGACGTCGGAATCGAGCGGGGTTCTCTAGATGGCTGACGTTTTTCAGTGACCTGGTCTTTTCGGTGTTGGTTCTGGGGATTTTGATTTTCTTTTTTCGAGAAGCGAATTTCTTGGAATTTCGTTTGTATCTTTTTATTGTAAGCTTGATGGGTCTTGTGCTTTATTTAGCGTTATTGAGTTCTGGGGTCAAAAGGTTTTTGGCTCGGTTTTTTTCTTTGACACGACATGTCGGAGGTACGGTGACGGGATGGAGGAAGAGTTTTTTCAGGGGAATAGGGGGCTTATGCCGCGTGTTGCTGGCTATACCTTACGAAATCCTCAGATGGTTTGGAATGTTGGTCTATCGATTTGGCGAAGCTGTCTTGCGGAGCTTTTCCGGGTGTACTTCCGGGAGGCAAGAGAGGGGAAGGAGACAGGGGGAAGAGAATCAGGGAGAACAGATACAAAAACGCACACAGGAACGCACACAGAAACGGGTGTGGGAACGGGGACAAAGGCGCCACAAAACCAAAAGAAGAAAATAGAGGAAGTAAAAGAGTCCCTTACGGACGCATTAGTACCTTAGGGACGCGAAGCATCAATAAAAAATAAGAAAATCCAATACTGACCACTAACCACTAACCACTGACCACTAACCACTTGCGGGCAAAGCCCGCATTAGTATATATTGCTAGCCATAGAAAGAAGGAAACATCCCCTCCAATGTGGAAAAGAGAAGCATGGAAAGCGGCGTCCAATCTTATTAGTTTTGTGTTTTGTTATCTATATAGTATATGGGTGCTATGTAAAGGGGTACATAGTCATATTAGAGAAAAACTGCCGTTGAGATGATCTATCATACTATAAATCGAAGCAAGAGATCTAGCTGACAATAAGATAAGATAAGAGACTGAGTTGGAAACCTGTCCAAAAAGAACATGTCATACGGAGTTTGGTAACGTGACGTCCTTTAGCTCTAATTAATAGGAAGCTTGGTGAGTCACGCTAATATTTATATAAATCGATATCAGAACTCGATATCAGAACCGAGTTGGAGAATGGGGAAGGATGTGAACGATGTGAGCAGTACGAATGACACAAATAACACAAATAACACGAATAACGCGAATAACATGAATAACATGAATAACACGAATAACACGAGCAAAACGCAAAACACGTGGTCTTCTAAAGCCCAGAGACGCAAAAAACGGCGCCGGATGAGTTGTGTCTATTTGGTTTTGACAGTTATCTTTTCTGTTGTGATTATAACGACCTTTGTGCAATTGAATCAGACGGAAAGGGAGCTGGATGCTCACACGGCGAAGCTGCTTCAACAGAAGGCGGACCTTCAGTCGGAGAATGAGGAGTATCGCCAGGAGGTTGAACGCTTGAATACGCCGGCTTACATGGAACAGTTGGCCCGGGAGCGGCTCGGTCTTGTGCGCAAGGGTGAGATTATTGTTGCTCCTAGGGAGGAATAGTAAGCTTCTTGCTGATTTTCATGGATATGTTCGACTTGTCTGAAGTGTTGTGTGGCGTTCTTGGAGATCCTGCTTGGGTCGTCTAAGAGCCTTTTTTTTCGTCCAAATATCCTTTCGTGTTTTGACATGGTTTTGTCTGGGGGACAAGCTATAATACATTTGGCTGTTAATATAGAGGATATCTTTCGGCACAGGTGATATTTTTACAGTCCCTAACTGTAAAAAAGGGGGGGTATATGGTGGAGTGGGCTGCGGTGGAAAAGATGCGCACGAAGTGGGCGAAAGGACTCTTGGGGTCTTTGGGAATGCTGGGGCTGGGGTGTGTGTTGGCTCAGGCTAGATTGGCGGGGTTGCCGATCTGGGGATTGGCTGCCATGATTGTGTTTATCAAGAGGGGTGGCCGGGGGGCTTGGTTGGGTACGGCGGGGGTTTTGATCGGTGTGTTGTTGGCGGGGGATTTGCTCTGGGGACAGAAATCGTCTTTTTTGTTGATTTTGGCTGGGGTGCAGTTGGTGAAGGTTCTGCTGGGGGAGAGGATTTTTTCGGGATATAGGGCTTTTGTCGGTATTTGGGTGGTCTTGGGGGGCGCGGTATGGGGCTGGCGTGGATTTCCGGCGGGAGCGGAGGAGATTGGGATTGCCATGGCTTTGGGGGTGGCGGCGGCTGGTTTTGGGGTGGCGCTGCATTGGTTGAGCTTGGAGGATACCTGGCAGGGGATTCTGTCCAAGGGAGCACAGGGGAAGCGGGGGAGGGAGGATAGACCTTCTTTTGGCGCGTGGCTGGCGAGTGTGGGAAGCCGCCGGAATGCGGGGAGGAGTACAAAGGGTCAGATACTTCCCAAGTGTCAGAAGGGGGAGGAGGCCGACGCCGACGCAGTTAGCAAGGTCGACGCGGTCACCTTTAAAACTCAGGCGCGAGGGCGGTACAGAGCGGCGGAAGGGGAGACGGTTGGAAGAAGGGCCGCGGTTAAAAAGGGTGATACGGCAAGAAGGGCGGCGGTGAGAAGGGGGGAGAAGAGGGCGAAAAGAATGGCGGACGGCAACCGTGCAGTTGCGGGAACCCGCGCAGCGGCGGCGGCGGGAAGCAAGGTGACTTACCGGAATGGGATCCGCTTTGAGGTGTCGATTCTGGCGGTGAGCGCTGTGGTGGTGATGGGCCTTGGCAGTGGGCTGGGACTGGGTGCGCTGGGGTTGGCCGGGATTAATGCGCAGACGGTGTTTCTGGGTCTTGTGGTTATGCTGTTGGCGGAGTTTCGCGGTGCGGGCGCTGCGGCGGGTGCGGGGATTTTGCTGGGTGTTCTGATGGGGGGTATGTCTCTGTCTTTTGCTGGAGGGGACTTGCCGATGCAGGCGAGTCAGCTGATGATGAGTTTTGGGTATGCGGGGGTTTTTGGGCTTTTGGGCTGGGGATGTGGGGCGTTTAGCGCCTTGGGGCGTGTTGGGGTTGTATCGGCGTATTTTGTGTTGAGTTTGATTGGGGGGTATGCTCTCAATGTGGGGTCTTTGACGGAGTATGGGGTGTCGGCGGGTGTGGCGGTTTTGGGATATTTGGTTTTTGCGCCCCGGGGATCGGCGGGGATGTCTCTGAAGGACTATGTGATGCCGCAGATTGAGACGACGGTGAATAAGGTTAGAACTCTGGCGAATATGTTTGAAGAGGTGGCTTGGGGGATGCAGGCTGCGGGGGAGGATGCCCAGGAGAAGGAGCCGGAGTTGTCGGAAATGATGAATATTTTGGCGGAAAAGGTGTGTGCGGGATGTTCGGCGGTGACGCGGTGCTGGGATAAGGAGTATTATCGGACTTATCAGTTTTTTTTGGATGTGCTGGAGGGAGCGGAAGATCGCTTGATGGGTGAGGGAGAGCCTGCTGAGCTTGATGAGGCTGCTGAGCTTGATGAGGCTGCTGAGGCTGCTGAGGCGCGGGAAGGGTTTGAGAGGTACGGGCAGGGGGCTTTTCAGTGTGCCCGCCGGGATAAGATGGAGCTGGCGGCTGATTTTATTGTGAGCCAGGAGATGGAACGGCAGGTCTGGAAAAAGAATGTTAAGGCGAACCGGCAGGCGCTGGCGGGGCAGTATAAGAGTGTGTCTCAGGTGATTCATCATGTGGCTCATGAGCTTTTTGATCATCGTGTTAATGGGCCGGTGCAGTCGTGGAAGCGGCGTCATATGAGCAAGATTGATTTTGGGGTGGCGTCGTTTATGCCGACGGATAAGGAGGTCAGCGGCGATGCGTATGTGACGCTGGGTATTGGTGGAGATAAGGTGGTTTTTGTGGTGTGTGATGGTATGGGAACGGGGGAGGCGGCGGCTAAGCTGAGTTCGTCGGCTTTGGGGATTTTGCAGCAGCTGCTGGGCACGGGGTTTGACCCGGAGGGGGCTCTTAAGGCTTTGAATGCTATGTTTGTGCTGCGGTCGCCGGAGGAGAGTTTTGTGACGTTGGATATGGCGGTGGTGGATCTGGAGAATCAGATGCTTAAGCTGTTTAAGGTGGGGACGCCGCCGAGTTATATTAAGCGGGGTAAGAAGGTGGATGTGCTGCGGACGTCGAGTTTGCCGGCGGGGGTTTTTAATGAGATTGAGGTGCCGCTGGTGGAGCGGGCGTTCCGGTCGGATGTTCTGGTTTTGGCGTCGGATGGGGTGGTGGATGCCTGTCAGAATGATCGGAAGGGGGATAATTGGCTGGAAGGGTTTTTGGAGGGGGCGGAGTATCCTGTGGCGCAGAATTTGGCGAATGCGATTGTGGATGAAGCGGTTAAGCTGGCAGGGGGGAAGATTAATGATGATGGGATTGTGCTGGTGGTGAAGCAGAAGGGGGAGGAGAAGGGGTGATGGGGTTTTTGTCAGAGGGGGTGCTTGCATACGTTGTAATTTTGTGTTTAAATAGTGTCAGCAATGGTGTTGGTGTCCTTGATCATAGTGGACTGTGGGGGTATAGCTCAGCTGGGAGAGCGCTTGAATCGCACTCAAGAGGTCAGGGGTTCGATTCCCCTTATCTCCACCAAACCAGTATTACACGAACTCACCTACTATTTTAAGGGCGTCTTTGCCGTAACGGTGTGGTTGTAATACAACAGAAAAGCATGACGATGGATAACCATTGTCGTGCTTTTCAAGGGAGATAATCGTAAATGACCGATAATAAGAAAGAGCAAGAACGGGCAGAACTGCACCGTACTATATGGAGTATCGCAAACGACCTTCGCGGGAGCGTGGACGGTTGGGACTTCAAGCAGTACGTCCTTGGTATGCTGTTTTATCGTTACATATCGGAAAACCTTACCGTCTCTATAAACGATGGTGAACACGCCGTCAACAAGGTCTACGACCCCGCCTGCGGAAGCGGCTCACTTCTGCTTAACTTCGCAAAAATCCTCGGAAAAGAAAACGTGCGGCAGGGTTTTTACGGACAGGAAATCAATATCACGACCTACAACCTTTGCCGTATCAATATGTTCCTCCACGATGTAGATTATGATAAATTCGACATAGGACACGGTGATACGCTGACCGACCCGCTCCATTGGGACGATGAACCTTTTGAAGCTATCGTTTCAAATCCCCTGTACTCTATCAAGTGGGCGGGTGACGATAACCCCCTGCTTATCAATGACCCGCGCTTTTCTCCCGCCGGTGTGCTTGCGCCGAAGTCAAAGGCTGACCTCGCGTTTATCATGCACAGCCTTACATGGCTTGCGACAAGTGGGACAGCGGCTATTGTTTGTTTCCCCGGCATACTGTATCACGGCGGCGCGGAGCAAAAAATCCGTCAATTGTTACCCGTGGCGATGTTTTGCGCTGTGAGATTGCCGCCATTATCGCGGAGATTGAGGGGGCGGAATAATGGAAAACGGATTAACGCTTTACGGCTCATTCATAAAAGACATTAAAGCCCTTATCTATCGCCGCCAATATGAAGCGATGAAAAAGGTCAACGCCGAACTTTTGCAACTTTATTGGGAAATTGGTGAAGAAATTGACCGCCAACAGCAAGAACAAGGATGGGGTAAATCTGTCGTGGAAATTTTAGCGCAGGAGCTTCAAAAGGAGTTTCCCGGCGTACAGGGATTTTCAGCGCGTAACCTTTGGCGTATGCGAAATTTTTATGTCGAATATTCACAGCCGTCAACTCTGCCACCGATGGTGGCAGAAAAGCAAAACGCAAATCTGCCACCATTAGTGGCAGAAATAAGTTGGACAAAAAATTACGTCATAATGGAAAAATGTAAAGACCTGACAGAGCGCGAATTTTACATCAAAATGACGCGGCGTTACGGTTGGACAAAAGACGTTTTGATAAATAATATTGAAAACAGGGCGTTTGAGAAGTATCTCACCAATCAAACGAATTTTGACGATACTGTACCCGAAAAATACAGGTTGCAAGCCAAGCTCGCCGTCAAGGACGAGTACAACTTTGATTTTCTCGAAGTGGGTATCGAACACAGCGAAGCGGAGCTTGAATCCGCTATCACTAAGAATGTCCGGGCGTTCCTAATCGAAATGGGCGGCGATTTTGGTTTTATCGGCAATCAATATCATCTTGATGTGACTGACGAGGACTACTATATCGACTTGCTACTATTCCATAGGCGGTTACGTTCTCTGATTGCCATTGAATTAAAAGTCGGCGAGTTTAAGCCCGAATACGCGGGTAAAATGCAATTCTACTTGACTGCACTTGACGAAACGATGAAGCTCCCGGACGAAAACCCGTCAATCGGGATAATCATATGCAAAACGAAAAACCGTACAAGGGTTGAGTACACATTGAAAACGGCGAACACGCCTATCGGGGTTGCGACTTATTCAATCCATGACAATTTACCGGAAAATCTGCGCTCGTTGCTCCCGTCCCCGGACGAAATAGCAAAAATCGTTAGTGGCTTTGACGATGAGGATAGAACGGTCGGATTGTTGGGATTGGGCGATAACGGGGGTGGCGACCATGAGTAAACTTGACCGCCTGATAGCGGAGCTTTGCCCTGATGGGGTGGAGTATAAGCCGTTAAACCAAGTCGAGTAAACGCATTTACAGCTTTCGATAAGAACGTGAGAATGAATTACAAGGAGGTACAAGCTCTTGCAATCTTGCAATACTGTGTGTTTTGCACAGACGGATTTTTTGCTATAATAGTATCATATGGTTTTTGGAAATGGTTGCTAGTGCATCTCTGTTTGATTAAAAGGGGGGGTCGTTGTGGACAAAAGAGCCTATGAGGAAGCGTTGGGCAATGTCAAAATTGCGGATGAGGTTGTTGAAGTCATTTCAGCTATGGCAGCTTCTCAGGTAGAGGGTGTGGCTGCGTTAGGAAGCGGCGGGGGGGTTTCTGATACTGCTAATATATTTAGCAGAGGATCACGCAAAGGGATCAAGGTGGAGATTACTGAGGATCAAGCTAAGATCAATATGTTTTTGACGGTTCATTTTGGGTCGGCGATCCCGACAATTGCCGGAAAGCTTCAGGAAGCAGTCAAAGAGGCTGTGGAAAATATGACGGGGCTGACTGTGGCGGAGATCAATATCCATATTCAAGGGGTTGCGTTTAAAGATGCTGTTGTTGTGGCGGATAAGGTCGAAGGAGAATGATGTTCAAGGGACAAGGCATCATGGGCATATGTGGTGGGGGTTGTTGTGTGTGTTGGGTGTATGAGCAAGGATGGCATGCATGAGCAGACGAGCGGCCCGGGAAGTGGCGTTGCAAATTTTGTACAAGGCGGATATCGCAGGTTTCTTGCCAAATAATAGTCTTCTTGAAAACGAGAGATCCTTAATAAATGAGAGATCCTTAATAAACGAGGAATCCCCTGTATATGAGGATGTTCCTGTCCATGGTCAGGATATTGATGTGGAACGCGAGTTGGCGTATTGGCTGGAAGAATTGGGATCGAAAAACGGGGGTAAGGGATCGAAAAACCGGGGCAGGGGGGCTTTGTCACAGGAAAATTATGAATTTGCCCTTGACCTGATTCGGGGGGCTCTGGATCACTGCTGTGACCTGGATGAAAAGATTAATGCGGCGGCGCAGGAGTGGGATCTCCAACGTATGGACGTGGTGGATCGAAATGTGATGCGCCTGGCTCTTTTTGAGATGCTGTTTTGTCCCAATATTCCGCAGCGGGTCAGCGTGAATGAGGCTGTGGAATTGGCTAAGATTTTTTGTGGAGATGACTCGGCAAAATTTATCAATGGAATCCTGGATCGTTTTATTTTTGAGGAGGAGCGCTGAGCTCATGGGCCAACAAAAATTGTATGTGAGTGTCACTTGCCACCTGCCGGAAAGGGTTTCACATGTATTTGGGGATTGATACCAGCGCCTATACGACTTCGGCGGCGGTGGTGGATGACGTGCCGGCGTGTTTGTGGGAAAAACGCCAGCTGCTTGAAGTGCCGCTCGGAGACTATGGACAGGCGCAGTCGAAGAGTTTTTTTCAACATACGGTGTCTCTGCCTTCTGTGCTGGCGGAGATGCCGTCTGAGTATTGGCCTAGGCTCAAGGGGATTGGGGTGAGCGTGTCTCCTCGTTCTGTAGAAGGGTCGTATATGCCGGTTTTTCGTGCGGGCGTGAGTTTGGCCCGGGTGTTGGCTCAGGCTCTTGCTATTCCGTTGATGGAGACGAGCCATCAGGAGGGCCATATTATGGCGGGGTTGTGGTCGGCTGGGCTGTGGCCGGAAGGATTGCAGTCAGAAGAACCGGAGACGGAGAGACAAGCGTCGGAAGGATCACAACTGAAGGGTCTGGGGACGAAGCGAGGGCGATCTATAGAGCGAACAGAGGAGAGTTCGGCAGCTGGCCGATTTCTGGCGTTTCATATCTCGGGCGGGACAACAGAAATTCTGCGGGTGACATCTGATACAGAGGGAGGATGGGGTACAGAGATCATAGGAAATACCCAGGATCTGCACGCCGGGCAATTTGTGGACCGGGTGGGGGTGAGCTTGGGGTTGCCTTTCCCTGCGGGACCTTATTTAGCTGAATTGAGCGCGAAGGGTTCTCGGGACGCGGAGACTCTCTTGCCGTCATCAGTAAAAAAGGGCGTGGTGAGTTTTTCGGGGGTGGAGAGCGCGGCTCAACGCTTGATCGCACAAAAAACGGTGCCGCCGGATGTGGCTCGGGCAGTGGAAGGATGCTGTCTGCGTTCTTTTGCGAAGATGATTGAGTATGCGATAGATGAGACGGGGCTGGATAGGGTGCTTATGATTGGCGGTGTGGCTGCCAATGAATTTTTGCGCGCGCGGTTGCCGGCGCGTGTGGCTCGGGGATGTTTTTATTGGGCTCAGGAGCGGTGGAGTTCTGATAATGCGTGTGGGACAGCGTTGATGGCGTTGAGGAGGCTAAGAACGCGCGAGAAATTCAGGATGGCAGACGATATTGAGGCGCTGTCAGAGGATCTTAAAGAGTATATGGAAAATGGCCAATAATAAGTCAATTATATTTATGGATAAATTCCCTCTCAGCTATATACTTGTCGGAGAAAAGAAAGAGAAGCGAATCACGTGAATCACGAATTGCGCTTATTTGTATGCGCAATATGTTGACAATGCCCATGATGTTTAATATACTATATCTTGGAGGTGACTTTCAATGGCCGAGACGACAAATATCAATATCCGCATGGATAAAAACCTGAAAGAACAAGCTGAAAGTGTTTTGTCTGAACTGGGAATGAACATGACAACGGCGTTTAATATTTTTTTGCGTCAAACTGTACGGCAAGGAAAAATACCTTTTGAGATCTCTTTAAATAGACCAAATGCGATGACCCTCGTGGCTATGCAGGAGATTGAAGATATGAGAAACGGCAAACTTCCGAAACATCCGCAATCTGTAGAAAATCTTTTTAAGGAGCTTGGCATCAATGTTGACTCCTGATTATTCTAATAGATTTAAAAAAGAGTTGAAGCTCATGGAGCGTCGTGGCCTTAATATGCAAAAGATTTACGAGATAATGATTGACTTAGAAAATGAAGTGCCACTGCAATCCAAACACAGAGAACACCATCTACAAGGAAAATATAAGGATTATATAGAGTGCCATGTTGAACCGGATTGGCTATTGATTTATAAAATCGACCCGCAGGCCTTAGAAATCTATTTTGCCCGCACAGGAACACATGCTGATATCTTCGAATAGGTCCGTCTCCATTCGGGAAGCACTCCCTATTTTAGAAAGGTCTTTTCAGTTAACCAGGAGTGTTTTTCGGTCATTTTTGTTTTTTAGGAGTAGATGGATCATGTGGTGATGTTATATAATGAAGGGGTATTTTTTTATTGAATTTATCAGATTGTGCTGATGAATGGGTTAAGGAGGAGTATGTGTGTACCAGGTTGTAGGTCAAAAAAGCTTGGCGGATAGCATTGTGATGCTGGACATTGAGGCTCCGGCGGTGGCGGCAAAAGCTAAGCCGGGGGAATTTGTCATTGTACGTCAGTTTGAAAATTCGGAGAGGATTCCGTTGACGATCATGGACTTTGATCGGGTAAGAGGCACGGTGACGATTGTGGTGCAGGATGTGGGCTACTCTTCAGCCTTGATTGCCAAGGCCCGGGAGGGGGAGGCCTTTGTGGATTTTGTCGGCCCGCTGGGGCGCCCCACGGAAATTGAAAACTACGGCACTGTGCTTTGTGTGGGCGGAGGCTTGGGGATTGCTCCGATATTTCCGATCGCCCGGGCCTTGAAAGAGGCGGGGAATCATGTGATTTCTGTGCTGGGGGCCAGGTCGAAGGACTTGCTGATCTTAGAAGAGGAGATGGCCGGGGTCAGCAGCGAGATGGTCATTATGACGGATGATGGGTCCCATGGTCAGAAGGGTTTTGTGACCCACGGGATCCAGTCTGTATTGGATAGAGGCGTCGAGGTGGATGTGATTTGGGCTATTGGACCCATGATTATGATGAGGTCTGTGGCGAATTTTACCCGGCCTTTGGGGATTAAGACTATTGTCAGCATGAATCCTATCATGGTGGATGGGACGGGTATGTGTGGCGCGTGCCGTCTGGAGGTGGGCGGCGAGATGAAATTTGCCTGTGTGGAGGGGCCGGAATTTGACGGGCATTTGGTGGATTTTGAGTTGGCAATGAAACGGGCGGTTTTTTTTAAGGAGGAGGAGGCGCTGGCGTATACACGGGTGGAAGATGAAGGGGAGGGGAACTAGATGGCTGCAAAAGTGCCTCGTCATGATATGCCGTGTCAGGATCCCGCGATCCGGGCGAAGAATTTTGCTGAGGTGGCTCTTGGGTATTCGCCTGAGATGGCGATAGAGGAGGCTAAGCGCTGCCTGATGTGCAAGAATCCGCGCTGTGTGGAAGGGTGTCCGGTGGGTGTGGATATTCCGCAGTTCATTGGGGAAATTGTCCAGGGTAATTTTCTGGGAGGCGCTGGGGTTATCAAGAGCAAGAACACGTTGCCGGCGATCTGTGGCCGGGTGTGTCCTCAGGAGTCCCAGTGTGAAATGAAGTGTATTCTGGGTGACAAGGGGGAGCCGGTGGCTATTGGGCGGCTGGAGCGTTTTGCGGCGGACTATGAGATGGCTCAGGGAGGGTGTCCCATGGAGGTTGCGCCGTCTACGGGCAAGAGGGTCGCTGTGATTGGGGGCGGGCCTGCGGGATTGACGTGTGCCGCGGAATTGGCCCGGGCGGGGCATGGGGTTACTCTGTTGGAGGCTCTTCATGTGGTTGGGGGTGTGCTGATGTATGGCATTCCTGAATTCCGTCTGCCCAAGATTGTTGTGCAGAAGGAGATTGAGGTTCTCCGCCAGATGGGTGTCAGGATTGAAGTGAATCAGGTGGTAGGTAAGGTGGCGTCAGTGGACGAGCTTTTGGCGGGGGGATATGATGCTGTTTTTGTGGCCACAGGAGCGGGGCTGCCTTATTTTATGAATATTCCGGGGGAGAATTTGGGCGGAGTGTATTCGGCTAATGAGTTTCTGACCCGGTCGAATTTGATGCGGGCCTATGATTTTCCGCGGTACGCCACGCCTTTGCGGATTGGGGATAGGGTGGCTGTGATCGGGGGAGGGAATGTGGCGATGGATGCTGCGCGTACGGCGCTGAGGCTGGGGGCGGAGACGGTTTCGATTGTATATCGGAGATCGCGCCAGGAGATGCCGGCCCGGGCGGAAGAGGTTTATCACGCGGAGGAGGAAGGGATTCGGTTTGCTTTGCTGACGAGCCCTGTTCGCATTAACGGCGATGATAAGGGGAGTGTGGTGGGGATGACGTGCGTTAGGTACGAATTGGGTGAGCCGGATGGGTCCGGGCGGCGGCGGCCGGTGCTTATTGAGGGGTCGGACTATGAGATGCCTGTGCAGACAGTGGTGATGGCAATTGGTCAGGGTCCTAATCCTCTGGTGACGAAGTCAACACCGGGGTTGGAGCTGGACAAGCGAGGAAATATTGTGGCGGATGAGGAGACGATGGCCACGTCGAAACCTGGGGTTTATGCGGGGGGGGATATTGTCACGGGGGCGGCGACAGTGATTTTGGCTATGGGGACGGGGAAGACTGCGGCGAGAGCTATTGATGTGTATTTGAGAAAGGGGAAATCCTTATGAGTGATATTGCAGAGCCCACAAAAGAGCAATGGACCCGGCTATTTGCTGCTGCTAATGCTATCAAACGGCTTGCTCCTTGGAAGGTTTTATGGGACAGCGATCTTATTGCAATCATGCTGCCTGGGCATGAGGAACCGGTGTATTGTTCGGTCATGGGGAGAAACGGGGAATGTTATGCCATCGGTGTGTATCCGGGGAAGGAGTCTCTTCAGGGATACTTCCGGCTGGCTTCTTGCGAAGACGACCCATTTATGACGCCGGGATTTGAGCAGGACTGTCTTATGTGCTATTTTGGAGACCGTGAGGAGGTTTCATCCGAGGATCGCAAAGTTTATAAGGAACTGGATCTTAAGTTTCGAGGGCGCAACGCGTGGATCTATTTTCGTGAGATGAAGCCTGGGTATGTCCCGTGGTATCTTAACGCGGAACAGGTGGATCTGCTGAGTCCGGCCTTGGAACAGGTCGTGGCGGCCTGCGAAAGTGTTTTGGCAAAAGAGATCGAGGTGGATTTTGATGGAGGGGAAATGCTGCTTCGTTCTTATTCTCCGGAAAAGGAAGAGTGGATCAATGCGGCGGTTCCGGCAGAGTTTTTATTTACAATAAGTCGTACAATGTTTTATGACGATAACTCCTTGATTGCCCGGATGAAAACCCACAAACAGAGCAAGAGACGTCTGGAAGTGGGGTTCTTCTATATGCCGGCTTCCATTCAGGAAAAAAAGGGGGACAGGCCCTATATGCCGCGGCTGGTCTTGCTGGCAGACAAGGAAACCTCTTTTGTGCTTGACCAGCAGATGCTTGGAATGGATGAGGGTTTAGATGATGCTATCATGGAAATGATTATCGGATATATCGAAAAATTCGGCAGGCCATTGGGTATTTATGTCCGTGATGATTTTACAGGGTGCTATATCTCCGATTTTTGTTGTAAACTGAAGATTGAGATGATTTCAGACGAGGGGCTGCCGGTTTTGGAGGAGGTAGCAGAGATGATGATGAGAAGTCTGCTTCCTGGATTTGAGCTTTCTTGAAATTGGGGTGAAGGTGAACTATGCCAAATTCCAAGGTGTTGAAGTGCCTATGGATAGCGGCAAAACTGTGAAAATGGACTTACTTGCGAAAATATAGAAATCTAATTTTCTAGATGCGTCTGGAAAATTAACACTAACACCGAAATGATGGAATTATTAAATTGTCCAAAAGAAAGGAGAGGCTAAAGGATGAACTCAGATCATATCAGACAAATACTCGCCGAAGGTGAAAGACTGACAATCGAATATAAACAATGTGTGAGAGAACTTAATAACAGTGTGTGGGAAACGGTGTGTTCGTTTTCAAATCGGTACGGCGGACATCTCATCCTTGGAGCAGAAGATGATGGTACTCCTGTTGGCGTCAACCCAAACGCCGCACCGCAAATGAAGAAGAACTTCACCAATATGTTGAACAATCCTCAGAAGACCTCTCCATCGTTATTTCTCAACCTTGAGGAGGTCATGTTGGATGAGATGCTTTTGCTTTATGCCCATATTCCAATTAGCTCACAGATTCAATCTTGTTCCGGCAGGATATACGATCGTAACGAGGACGGCGATTTTGACATAACGAACTCCGCCGAACTCGTTGCACAGCTTGCTCTTCGCAAATCTTCCGCATACACGGAGCGTGAGATATTTCCTTATGTCACAGAGAATGAACTTCGTTTAGACCTTGTGGAAAGGGCACAAAAAATGGCAATTGCCCTCAATGCAGACCACCCGTGGAAAGGAATGACACCAAGTGAAATGCTTCGCAGTACGGGTCTTTATGAAGACGATTGGCGGACAGGTAAGAAAGGGTTTAACCTCGCCGCAATCCTTCTCTTTGGGCGTGATGACGTAATCCGCTCCTGTGCGCCCGGATATATGACCGATGCCCTGCTTCGCAGGGAAAACATCGACCGCTACGACGACAGACTGATGGTAGGTACAAATCTAATTGAAGCCTATGATCAACTCATTGGTTTTATATCGCGTCATACTCTTGATAGATTCTTCCTGGTTGACAACCAGCGTGTAAGCGTTCGCTCATGGATTGCCCGCGAGTTGGTGAGCAACATACTCGTTCATAGAGAATATTCAAAGGGGTTTTTAGCTAAAATAGTCGTCGAAAACGAAAGGCTTTATGCGGAGAACTGGAATCGTTCAAACCGCCACGGGCGCATCAACCCTGAGGATTTTACGCCCGATGCCAAAAACCCGCTCCTTGCGTGGTTCTTTGTCAACATTGGCCGTGCGGACTGGATGGGTTCCGGAATCCGTAACCTTTATAAATACGCAAAGATATACTCAGGCGGCGAGCCGGAGCTGATCGAGGGAGATGTTTTCAAGACAGTCATCCCGTTAAAATTGGGCCCAAACGCTACAGAAGACTTGCGCAGTGACTTGCGCACCGGGAGTGCGCAAGTAGGTGCGCAAGATGAACGCTTGTCTATGCTGCTGGATTATTGCGCTATTCCAAGAAGCCGAGATGAAATGCAGCAGCACTACAAAATTTCAAGCAGAGAATATTTCCGCAATAACGTGCTAAAGCCACTTTTGGAATCAGGACAGCTGAAGATGACCATTCCAGATAAGCCAAACAGCAAGCACCAAAAATATGTGCGAAACTAATCTTCCATTCCTGTTTCCAAGCATAAAAGTCAAAATTAGACACTGATTGATAAATATTAAAAATATTTGAGGTGATTGGTTATGGTTCCTGATCAAAGCAAAACGGATCTTGTGAAAAGCCGATATGATATTGTGAGGCAAGATACGGAAGCCTTTCATAAAGTAAGGTGGATTTATCAAGTGCATATTAAGAGTGAAGCTTAGGGAATTTGCACAATGGAAATGGGAAGATGGTGTTGTAAATGCCCAAAATAAAAATCCAGATGCAAAAAAATTCTGACTATTCGCATTTCCCCGGATGGGTAGAATGCTACAGACATCGTTTTACAAACCGAGGTGGAGAGGGAGATGAGCGATATACCTGGATTAGAAGAGTGGAACGATCAAGCGCTAATGCTTGTTCAAGCGTTGGTAGGAGAAATTTCGATAAACTTTCGAATGGTTGTATTATTATGGGATGAAGAGTGGGTATTAAAATTTTACCTTGAGAAAAATATCGAGGAGGATTTAGAGGCGGTTGAAGCAGTAGTTTGTCAGTATACAGCCTATCAAACATCGGGCTTGAAATGCAGGGATGAAATTGTTGTAGGGAACGGAAAGCTTCCCAGCTTTTCAGAGGGTCGGGCTGTTTATCTATGTAGGGAAAAGCGCACATAGTTGACAAAGGACTTGATACGGCATTCCTGAGGGCGCGGGGGAAGACGAAATGCTGAGGACTTTGGGAGTCTGTAGTTTTAATCTCAAAATAGAGGGAAGGTCTTAATCATGACTGTTTTAAAGGCTTCAATCATGGGAATTCTTCTTGCATTAGACTCATCACTGGAGATCGTAACCGGTTTGAAAATAAATGAGGGCCTATAGCGTGACAGTGCCGATTTGCCGTAGCATGAGTGGGAATCTAAATAATACTCCGCACAGCCAACGGGATGCAAAAAACGCTGAGTTAATAAAGATAATCATTGGGGAGAGGGGACAACATGACTTACCTAAGTGAAATTTTACATGCAAAGAACACTACACATCCTATCCCATACAAAGAATTTGAAAAGTGGTCAAAAAGCCCTTCTCTTGAGGACTTAGGAGCCCTCTTTGTTCTGATTTTTGATAAGTCATTTTATGAAAAAATAAACCCTTTTTTATCGATAGAAGATTATCAAGGATTTCTTCTGCCGTACTTTAAGCGGTGCATTATTGAAAACATTAACGGCTATGAGAATACAACAGACATTAGCACTAGATATGAGGCTTGTTGGGAGCTGCTAAATTGGTTTAATTATTTATGGAAGGATCAAGAAAAACATGGTGAGCAACTATTAGAGATTAAAAAATACATCGCAGATTTATATGAAAGCAACGATGCGGAAATTCGGGTTGCTATTGTTAATGGAATCTTGGAACATCTGTTTGAAAACAAAAAAATAAGAAAGTTCTTTAGTGATTGGAAAAGGAATCCTATGCTACACCAAGCTTATGAAGAGGCTTGTATGTTTTTTGACTACCGACCCAAGGAATAGAGGGAGCGTAGCAAGCGACTCCCTGGACTCGTGCCGACCTTTATAGAATCTGGCACCAGGGGCCCCAGAGATTTACATCATCTATGCGCCTGCTCCAATATCCCTGTAAATTGCCTGTGAGTGGTTCCGGTTTACCAATCCCCGAAAAAGGCTCGCGGTCAATATCCCTCAAAAGAGTGTTGGTGCGTTTCAGGGTCTTTCTATCCTATGTTTGCCAGAAAAGATAATCTTCCCATGCATCATCTGTCCACGCTTTCTGCATAAATCAATCCTCGATTAATTCGTGTGCTGTTATTCGCCCGGCTTCTGCGTCAGCCACTGAGCGGGCAAGCCGCGCCTGGTTTTTCTCGCTGTAAAAGGGGTCGTAAATCTCAAAAGGAATTTTCCCTTGACGCAAGGCTTGACGGGCAAAAATATTGAAAGCAGTAGATAAATTCATTCCCAGATCGTTAAATAACTGTTCGGCGCTTTCTTTCACTTCCCGATCAAGTCGGATAGTGACGTTGATCGTTTCAGCCATAAGAAACAACCCCCAACTCTTTAATAATATATTCTTATTATATCATGTTATCTCGTGCAATTCAAGTGGTATGCACGATTACTTAATTGTTGCCGGACTGCCACCGCCTCCAAAGAAAAAAGGCGCCTTCTCCTGAACATGACTGTCTCCATTTCCGATTTTTTCGGATAAATAAGCGATAGAGTGTGTTCAAAATGATGGGGATACTTGTCGGGATTTTCAGGAATCAAGGGACTTTATTACTCGGAGCCTTGCCCATTGTCTTGAAAAACAGAAGGAAAGGATGTTAGCACGAAACAAGGCAACCGCTATTTAAACGGGGTATTTTACTTTATGGCGGTCACTATGGTGAGTGGCCGGGAAGCAAACAGGCATTTCAGCCGATCTTCCGGGATTATTTTCTCAAGAAAATCAGCCAAGGGAAACCTAAGTCACAGCCCCTTGTCTGGCACGGTTTAAGGGTGGATGGTGTAATATCGAGTTTATTCTTGGAAGTGTCTGTGAACTGAATCATGTCCCCCAAGGCTATAGATTCATCTTAATATTTTTCAAGAAATCTGGCGGGGCTGATGATCTCTGGTTTCTCCAAATCCAGCCCGTCAAAATCGTCGTCGCCCGTGATAAATATGTCAACACTCTCAGTAAGAGCCGAATATAAAACGGGATAGTCCTTTTCATCGCGTATTTCAAACAGTCCAGGCTTAGGCTGTTTGGGCGTGTAAACAAGCTCATAAGGTAACTGGCTCAGCAACAGGTCAACCGTTTCCACTTTGCTCTTGAATTTCCGGCGTGTCACGTTCAGAAGTTCGTTCACGGCGCACTTCTTTCACCATGTCAACAACGTCCTGCTCGTTTTTCAAACCCAACCGTTCAGCTTCTCCCGCAAAAGCGTCCTGCGCATTTTTAAGCGCGATCATGGCGGCATTTTCCATGATAATACGTCCATTTTCCTCAACGAAAATAACTTTGTCACCATCCTTTACGCCCAACTTTTTGCGTATCTCAATAGGGATTGTAATTTGTCCGCGAATTGTAATTTTAGCAAGTTCCATTTATAACGCGCCCCTTTCTGATTTGCATTGAAATCAATGCATACCTTATTGTGTACTGTCTTTCCTAAAATATCAACCACTTCGACCTACGACTCATCTTCTGCCTTGTCCTGTTTGCCGCAGTCCTGTATACTATTTGAGAAGCGCCAAAATACTTGGAGATCACAAAGAGATTGGGATGAGCGCAAATTAAGGAAGGTGGATGATATGCGAGTCAGTTGGAAGTGGCTGGGGTCTATGGTGGATTTAACAGGCTATTCGCCCCGGCAGTTGGCGGATATATTGACCCACGGCGGTGTGGAGGTGGGGTCTGTTGAGCCTCTCCATCCAGGGCTTTCCCGGGTGATCATTGGGGAGATTGTCTCTGAGGAAAAACATCCCAACGCGGAGACCTTGCGTGTCTGTGCGGTGGATGTGGGCGGTGGCTTGCTGGGTGCGGGCATCGAACCCATGGATCATACCGGTGCGGGAAATGGGGGCGCCGGTTTGGCGGAGGGGATGATCACGATTGTGTCAGGGGCGCCGAACATTTTTCGGGGAGACAAGGTTCCTGTGGCATTGCCGGGAGCGGAGCTGCCGAGGGGTGAGGGAACCCTTAAGGAGAGAGATCTGCGCGGAATTACCTCTTTTGGCATGATGTGCGGGGAGAAGGAACTAGGCTTGGGGGTCGCTGCAGGATTACCTGTGGGGACAGAGCGCAGCCGGGAGGGGGTGTTGATTCTTCCGGGTGACGCGCCTGTGGGCGCCGCGCTGGCTGACTATTTGGAGCTGGAGGATTGGGTGCTGGATCTTGAGCTGTATCCGAACCGGCCGGATTGTCTGGCGATGATTCATGTGGCCCAGGAAGTGGGGGCTCTGATTAACAGGAAGGCCGCGCTGCCTTCATTGAAAAGTTCCCAAAAGCTGTGGGCATCAGATCGTATTCCGGATATTACGATTGAAGCCTCGGATTGGTCCTGGCGGTATTCGGCTCTCATTGTTGACAATAGTGTTGTTGAGCCGTCTCCCATGTGGCTGCAAAATCGCCTGCGGGCGGCAGGGGTGCGGCCGATCAGTAATATTGTGGATCTGACCAACTATTGCATGCTGGAGCGGGGACAGCCGCTGCATGCTTTTGATCTGGATAAACTTGATGGGGATATCTGTGTACGTCGGGCCTGTGTTGGAGAAAGCCTGATCACACTGGACGGTGTGGAGCGTTCTTTGGATGAGAATATGCTTGTGATTGCCGATGGGAGAGGGCCGGTGGCGATTGCCGGGGTTATGGGGGGACTGGATACAGAAGTGACAGAAGGAACCCGGCGTGTGTTGTTTGAGTCCGCCCATTTTCAGGGGGCCTGTGTGCGCCGGACCAGCCGGCGGCTGGGGCTGCGCTCGGAGTCGTCAACGCGCTTTGAAAAAGGGACGGATGTAACAGGAACTGTGTCAACACTGGAAAGACTGGCAGATCTCCTGAAAGAATTGTCGGCTGGGCAGGCCGTGGGTTTCAGGGAAAAGGTTGTACACCTTCCGGAAAAAACCACGATTTGCTTAGACACCACCCGCATCAGTAAGGTGCTGGGGGTGACTGTGGAGGCGGAGCAGACGCTTCAAGCCATGGAGAGGCAGGAGTTCGAGTGCCGCCAAAGGGACGACGGGGTTTTTGAAGTGGATATTCCTCCCTATCGGCAGGATCTAAAGATTGAAGAGGATCTTATTGAAGAAGTGGCCCGCATGATTGGATACGATCTCATTCCCGCTACATTGCCCCACGGGGCGCAAACTCAGGGGGAACGCAGTGAGGAGCAGATTATGCGCCGCCGCCTCAGGCGGGTGTTGGTTGAGGCGGGTATGAATGAAGTGATCACCTATGCTTTTGTCCGGCAAAAAGAGGATGGAGACTGGGGATATGAGAACCGCCAGATTCCGCTTCTCAATCCTTTGCGCGAGGATATGAGCGTTATGAGAACGTCGTTGATTCCCGGTCTGCTTACCATTGCGGCCCGCAATATGTCGCGGCAGAGCAGCGGTGTTTCTTTGTTCGAGATTGGGAATGTCTATTTAAAAAAGTCTAGGGCTGACTCTCTTGAGCCTATCCGGGAATTGCCGGATGAAATGCTCAAAATCGCCGGAATCACTTGCGGCAGAGGCGCCAAGCACTGGGCCCAAGGGAACTCCCTGATACGCCAAGGGGCTTCCGAGTATGGATTCTTCCATATGAAAGGGAGTGTTGAGGCTCTGGCGGAGCTTTTAGGTGTGGCCTTGGAGTTCCGGCGTCCTGATCAAAGTTCGGGAGGCGAGGGTCGAACCGCACTTCTGCATCCGGGCAGGTCGGCTGAGATTTTTGCGGGCGGGCACAATCTGGGGTTCGTGGGCGAATTGAATCCAAAAGTGGCTGAGAATTGGGATCTGCACAATCCGGTGGTCTTTGAGCTGGATTTTCAAGAGTTGATGCGGGCTGTGCAGGACTTCGGCCATGGTCTGGCAGCGCGCACAATCACGGCTAAAGGGTATCCGCGTTTTCCGGCGATTCAGCGGGATTTGGCTGTGGTGACAGATGAAGCCGTACCGGCGGGAGCTGTTGAGAGAAAAATCCGGGAGTTGGGCGGCCCCCTGTTGATAAAAGTTGATATTTTTGATGTCTACACAGGGCTCCCGATTCTCCCAGGGTATAAAAACCTGGCTTTTTCTCTACACTATCAATCGAGTGAAAGAACGTTGACAGACGAAGAGGTTACTGAAGCGAACCAGAGAATCTTGTGTGGAATTCAGGAGGAATTTGGGGCCGAATGGCGAAAGACGTAAAAGAGGAGTCTCCTTTTTGGAGAAAGATGCCGTAAAAAAGGACTGAGAATATGAGGCACGAGAGCGAGGATTTTTACATGACACATGAACAAACCCCGCAGAAAATCGTGGTTGAAATTTTCGGGGAACGCCACGTTCTGCGAGGATCACAACCCGAGGCTAAAATCCAGAGCCTGGCGGCCAATGTGGATGAGCGCATGAGGGAGGTGGCCCAAAAAGCGCCGTTTTTAGGGGTGCACCAAGTGGCGATTCTCATCGCGCTGCAATTGGCGGAAGAGGAGGCGGCCGCAAGGGAAGAGAGGGATGCCATGTCTCAGGAAGGCGACTCCTTGTCTGCGAGATATACGGCTATGCTTAAAGAAAAAAAACAGATGCATAATGAGATTGAGCTTCTGCGTCAGGAATTGATCGAATTGCAGCAGGACAATGCCAAGCTCCATTCGCTGAAAGAAATTTTGCAGCGGGAGAATAACAAGCTGCGTGAAGATAAGTTTATTTGGGGTCAGGAAAGGGATCTTCTGTCGGATGAGAATGAGACGTTGAGTAAGGAAAGGGCCCGGCTTAAAACGGATTTGGACGAGTTGACTTCTTTGCTGGAAGCGGCTACGGCGGAATGATGGAATTTATGCGTATTGCGGAGAAGGCTCTGAATAAGCTGGAGTATCATCGCGTGAGGGAGCGGCTGGCGGATCACTGCCACTTGGAGTTGGCGAGACAGAAGGCGTTGACGCTGGCGCCGGTGGCGGACTTTGACCGGGTACAGAGCCTGCTCAAGGAAACGGAAGAGGCGCGGGACTTGCTTCGTGTCCAGCCGTCTTTTTCTGTGCGCGGCAGCAAGGAGATTCACACGTGTCTGGAGCGCTGTGAACATGGTGGCATGATTCTGGGCCCGGAGCTGGTGGATATCAAGGATACCCTGAACACGGCAAGACGGGTGCGCTCGGGGATTGTGGAGACGACGGGCCGTGATTTATCCAATAAAACCACTCTGGCGCGTATCGCGGAAACGATTGTTCCGTTGAAGCCTTTGGAAGAGGCTTTAGAGAGGAGTCTTTCCGAGGAGGGGGAGGTTACGGATCGGGCGTCGGCAGAGTTGGCGCGCGTTCGCGGGGCTATTGCTGCGGCGCGGCAGCGCATCAAGTCGGCGCTGGATCAGGTTCTGCGCCAGGGGGCTTACCAGAAAATGCTTCAGGATCCTCTTGTCACGACTCGGGGTGAGCGCTATGTGGTGCCAATCAAACAGGAATATGTATCTGCTTTCCCCGGGATTGTCCATGACCAGTCGGCCAGTGGCGCAACGGTATTTATTGAGCCTATGGCGGTGGTGCAGCTGGGCAACAGTTTGCGGGAAGCTACGGTGCGTGAAAAGCAGGAAGTGGAGCGCGTGCTGCGCCTGCTGACCAGTCAAGTGGCTGAGCATCTGGATGAGATTCTGACGTCTTATGAGGCTCTGGTGGCCCTTGACTTCATTGTGGCTAAAGCTCGCCTGGCCCAGGATATGCGGGCGGAAGAGCCTGAACTTTTGCGCCGGCCTCAGGTGAAGCTGGCTGGGGCCCGCCATCCTTTGCTGGAAGGAGATGTTGTGCCGCTGACTGTGGAGCTGGGAGAGGAGTACGACTGGCTTGTGGTGACCGGACCTAATACGGGCGGGAAAACGGTGGCGATCAAGACTCTGGCGCTGATGGTGATTATGACTCAATGTGGGCTCCATATCCCTGTGGAGGGGCACTCGTCCCTGGGGGTGTTCGAGGGGGTCTTTGTGGATATTGGGGATGAACAGAGTGTGGAACAGTCGTTAAGTACTTTTTCCGGCCATATGGCCAATGTTATTGATATTTTGGCTGAAGCTGATGAGTCGTCTTTGGTCTTTTTTGATGAAATTGGTGCGGGGACAGATCCCAGTGAAGGGGCGGCTCTGGCCATGGCTATTGTGGAGGATCTGCTGCGGCGGGGATGCCGCGGGATGGCCACCACCCATTACGGAACTCTGAAAACTTTTGCCTACAACACGCACCGGGTGGAGAATGCGTCTGTGGAGTTTGATGTGGAAAGTCTTCGTCCCACTTACCGGATGATTACGGGCATTCCCGGACGCAGCAACGCTTTTGCCATTGCCGAGCGCCTTGGGCTGGGGACAGAGGTGCTGAGCCAGGCTCAGGAACATCTGTCTGAGCGCCAGAGCCAGATGGCGCATTTACTGGAGAGTTTGGAGGAGTCCCAGCGGGAGGCTGAGAGGCAGAGGAAGGAGCTGGAGAGGGAGCGGGAGGAGCTTGTCCGGCAAAAGGAGGATTTGAACCGGCGTGGGGCTGAGGCGGAGGAAAAGAGCCGGATTCTTGTGGAAGATGCCCGGGATCAGGCTTTGAGTCTGGTGCAGGAAGCGCGCCGGGAGACCCAGAAGATTGTACAGGAGATCAAAGCGGCGCAAAAATTGGATCGCCGGGATCAGGACCGGGTCATGGAGCGTGTCCGGCAAGAGACGAAGCGTTTGGCGGACAGTCTGGATGAAGGAGAGATTTTTCCGGATACCGGGGGGATCCAAACGGGGTCACTCCGACCGGATCAGATTAAGCCTGGACAGAAGATCTATTTGGCTCATTTGGGTGAGAACGGACATGTTGTTGCGCTGTCTGACAAAAACAATGAGGTGATTGTCCAGGTTGGTGTTCTGAAGATGACGGTTCCGCTGGCCCAGATCAGGGTGATTGATGAGAGAGGGGAGACGGGGAAGAAGGGGAAGAAGGATGGAGGGAGCGCTCATAAGGGGAACTTGGACAAAGCGATGAGCATGCGCAGTGAGATTGATGTGCGAGGGAAGTTGGTGGATGAAGCGGAGGAGAAACTGGACAAGTATTTTGATGATGCTGTGCTGGGGGGGATCACCCAAGTCAGTGTGATTCACGGCAAAGGGACGGGGGCTCTGCGGGCCGGCGTTCATGCTTTTCTTAAGAGGCATCCTCATGTGGCGGCTTTTCGATTGGGGGAAGTTGGCGAAGGGGACAGCGGTGTGACGGTTGTTGAGCTTAGATAGTAACTTACAGACGCGAAGCGTCAACAAAAAACAAGAAAATCCAATACTGACCACTAACCACTGATCACTGACCACTTGCGGGCGTAGCCCGCGTTAGAAAGAAGGGGATACGATGTTATCTTTATCTGATCTGATTGGACAATATATGAATTTGTTGTTTATGGCAGTTCTGCCCTGTGTGTTGCATGTTTATTTTTGTTTTCGCCGCAATAACTGGATGGGGTTGATTTTGCCGGTGTTGTTCTTTGGCGCTGTGGTGACATTGAGTATCAACAACTTGTTTCTGGGGGGGGATCCCCTTTGGGTTTTGGGGAGTTTTTGCTTATTTAACCTGCCGACGATTGGAGGGCTTATTGTTTATGTTCTCTGTCGGAGACGTGTCATGAGAAAACAGGGGGACAAGAGTTTATAAGAAAAGGGTGGAGATGAGCGGATGATGCGCAGAAGGAATCAGATTATATGGGGTGTCATCTTGGGGCTTGTTGTTATCGCCGGAGCTGTGAAGATTTTTATGCCTGGGCAGGCAGGGATGACTTTCCAGGCGGGAGGGAGCGGCGGCACGGGTGACGCAGGCGCAGGCGGTCCAAAGATTGCTGTCCATGTGGCGGGGGCTGTAAAAAATCCGGGGCTTGTCTATCTTCCTTTGGATGCGCGTGTGAGTGACGCGTTGGCGGAGGCGGGGCTGCTGGATGAGGCGGATCGTGATAAGATTAATTTGGCGCAGAAGCTGAAGGATGGTCAGAGGATTTATATTCCTTATAAAGGAGAAGCTGGGGAGGGCGAGGGAGAAGACGGAAGCGGCGGGGGAGGCGGCTCGTCAGGGGACGGGACGTCGTCTGACGGGATGTCTGGGGGGAAGGTGAATATTAATACGGCGAATTCGTCTCAGCTGCAACGGCTGCCAGGTGTGGGGCCGGCGATTGCTGAACGTATTATTGCGTACCGGACGGCGAATGGAGTGTTTGTGAGCCCTGAGGATTTGATGAATGTTTCGGGGATCGGGCAGAAGACGTATGAGAAATTGGCTGATCAGATTACGGTGGGGCCATAATTTATGAGGGATCTGTGGGTGCGGCGGGGGGCTGCTGTACTGTTGGGCGGAGCTGTGGGCGTGCAGGCTTTGGGCACTTATGCGTCACCTGTGTGGTATGGGGCGCTGGGCTTGATGCTTGGGGCTTTTTTTGGGGTTCTTTTTTGGCGTCCGTCTCACTTTGCCGGCCAATGGCGGCGCTCGGAGAGTGTGCTGCTGGTGATCAGCCTGCTGGTGGGGGCGGTGGTGGGGGTGTCGGGATACAGCCGATTGGCGCCGCCTCTTGTGGTGGACCGCACGGAGGTTGAGGGAACGGTGACGGCCTGGAGTATTGATGAGGCGAACTGTGGATATGGTGCGGTGCGGATGGCGTCTGGGGAGAGGTACATATTGCGCGTCTATCCGGAAAGATCGGGGTCTGCGGGGTGGGGGAATTCGGCAGCAGGATCTCCGCAGGAGGGCCAGGAGCTGGCTCAGGGGTGGAAGGAGCTGAGGCCGGGGTCGGTCATCCGCTTTACGGCTAAGGTGGAACAGCCTGAGTCTAGCCGGAGTCAGGGAACGTTTGACCGGCGGTTCTATTATGCGACCCGGGGTTATGAGGGGATGATGACGGCTAAATCGGAGCCGCTGGTTGTTCAGGAGGGGTCGCCGCCGCTGGTTTGGAGTCTCCGGGCGGAGGTTCGGAAGGCTTTGGAGCGCTGGCCGGAGTCGGGGCCGGTGTTGGAGGCGATGCTTTTTGGGGATACGTCGCGGCTGCCGGAGGAGGCTTTGGAGCGGTATAAGATTACCGGGGTGCTGCATGCTTTTGCGGCGTCGGGTATGCATATGGGGTTTGTGGTGGGGCTGGTTTGGGGGATGATGTTTTTTCTGCCTCGGAGGGTGCGTATTTTTGTGTGCCTGGCGGCGATTGTTCTTTATATGGGGTTGTGTGATTTTAGTGTGTCGGTGACCCGGGCGGGGATTCTCGGGGCGGGGGTGCTGCTGGGGCGTTTGGGCCGGGGGAGGTCTGGATCTCTCAGGTGGCTGATTTGGAGTGCGCTGCTGTTGTTTGTTTGGAATCCTTTGTTTTTAGGGGATGTGAGTTTTTTACTTTCTTTTTCGGCGGTGTGGGGGATTGTGTGTCTGACGCCTAAGTTGAATGAGCTCAGGATTTGGCGGAGAGGGGCGGGATATGGGGGGGAAGCGCTGCAGGGGAGGGATATGTCACAGAGGAGGAATATGTCACAAGGGAGGGAATCGCCGCAGGGGAGGGATATGCCACAAGAGATGGGCTCGCCGCACGGGAGGACTGGGTCGTATAGGGTTCCGAAGGCTGTGCGCCAAGGAGTGTGTGTATCTATGGCGGCTCAGCTGGCGGTGACGCCGGTTTTGGCGGTTACTTTTTATCGGATTTCGGTGGTGGGGCTGTTTCTCAATGTGATTTTGGCGGCGGTGTTTGGCGCGGTGATTCAGCTGGGTGTGCTGGGTCTGTGCGGGCTGGCTTTGTGGGAGGCTGCGGCGCTGCCGTTTTTTCAGGCGGCGATCTGGCTGGTGGAGGTGCTGGATAGGGTTTTGGCGGCTTTTGCTCAGCTGTCTTGGGCGGATATGTGGGTGTTGCAGCCGGGATGGATTTTTTGGGCGGCGTGGTATGGGCTTTTGGCGCTGTGGCTTATGGATAGGCGGCGGGTTGTGTTTGTCTTGGAGGCGGTGCGGCGGCGGGTGCTTTGGGCGGTGGGAAAATGGATCAAGGTGCCTGCGGAGTGGCTGAAGCCGAGGGTGGCGGCGAAGCAGGGGGCTTTTGGCAAAAGGGTTTTGCTGGGTGCTGTGATGGGGGTGCTGATCCTTAGTGTGTGGCAGGTGTCTGTCAGGCCGGAGCGGGTGGAGGTGGTGTTTCTGGATGTGGGACAGGGGGATTGTGTCCTGATCCGCAGCCGGGATGTGACGGTGATGGTGGATGCGGGACCGCGGACGGATTCTTATGACAGCGCGGAGCGGGTGGTGGTGCCGTATTTGTTGGAGCATGGGATTAGGAAGATTGATATGCTTTTTATTACACATGCGGATCTGGATCATATTGGCGGGGCCCGTTATGTGCTGTCGCGTTTTCCGGTGGAGGGTGTGGGGGTTCCGGCGTTGGGAGATAAGCTTCAGGGCAAGGCGTGGCAGGAGGGGCTGCCTTTTGATTTTTGGCCTGATGGGCAGATGGTGACGAAGTTGGCGGCGGGGGATTGTCTCAGCTGGGGACCTTTGCGGGTGGAGGTGTTGGGACCGGGGTTGGGGGGAACTCCGGGAGAGGATGAGTCTTCGAATAATTCTTCTTTGGTGATGCGGGTGACTTATAAGGAGTGGTCGGTGCTGCTGACGGGCGATATGGAGAAGGAGCAGATGAAGAATATCTTGGAGAGAAGTGGGGATGTGAATGCGGATTTTGTGAAGGTGCCTCATCATGGGGGTAAGGGCAGTCTGGATGAGAATTTCTTTGACTATGTTCGGCCTATGGCGGTGTTTATTCCTGTGGGAAGGAATTCTTATGGGCATCCGACGCCTGAGGTTTTGGAGTACTGGGAGGCGCGGGGGGTGCCGGTGTATAGGACGGATGAGGATGGGACGGTTAGGGTGATCTTGGATAGGGAGGCGCGGGTGTTGGAGCATGGGAGGTGAGGGGCTATGGGAGTGTTTTCTTGCCTGGGTGCATGTGGGTGCATGCCAAACGAATTGACGATTCTCTTGGCAAATAATATAATGAAAGAAAGAAGGCTCCTGTCAAGGAGGTTTGTCCCATGGCCATGGAACAAGGAAAGAAACATTTGACCTATGCGGATTACGCAGGCTGGGATGACAGTGTGCGGTATGAGCTGATTGAGGGTATGGCCTATATGATGACGGCCCCATCCTGGATACACCAGTCTATTTCCATGTCTTTAGCCACCCAGATTCATAATTTTTTGCATGGAAAACCTTGTAAGGTATTTGCGGCCCCTTTTGATGTGCGCCTGAATGCCGATGGAAATGATGATACGGTGGTTCAGCCTGACCTGGTGGTGATTTGTGACCGTTCAAAGCTGAGTGGATCCGGCTGTCTTGGCGCTCCAGACATGGTCGTCGAAATTCTGTCTCCTTCCAATGCCCGATATGATATTTTGGTCAAATTCCAGCAATATCAAAAGGCCGGAGTAAGAGAATACTGGATCGTGGATCCGGAAAGGCGGGTTCTTTCTGTTCATGTGATGGAGAATGGGAAATATTTTTCTAACACGTACGGTGATACTGATATCGTGCCTGTGCACATTTTAGAGGGGTGTCAGATCACTATGCAGGATGTGTTTGAGGCTGTTGAAGAGGATAAGAAAGAATAATGAATCCGGGATGTCGCGTCAAGAGATTTTTATCCATTCTTTGAGCTTCCAAAAAGCATAAAGGGGAAGGATTCTGCTTGTCATTTCATCAAGCGAGGTTAACACGGATTTTTCGGGATTGAATTTTTGGCAATATTGTGTTATGGAATGGGCGTGCTTTGCTGTGCCTGCTTTGACTTCAATGGGGATGATATATGCTGCATCGTCCTGCACAATAAAATCCACTTCCGCTTTCGCGGATCCTTCGGCTGTCCAGTAATATAAATTTTTATCCTTTAATTTACCATACATTCTTTTGAGCTCGCAGGCGACGAAATTTTCTGCCATTGCACCTTTGAATTCTTTGTATGCAGACGCATCATCGAAAACGATTGCCGATGGCAAATCCGCATGACGCCGCAGCAGTCCAATATCAGACATATACAATTTGAAAAATGTATGGTCTGAATAAGAGGAAATCGGATAATTGGGTTTTGCGATACATTCTACCTTGTAAACAAGCCCTGCGTTGATAAGCCATATCAGCGCGTCTTCTAAGTCCTTTGCCCGCCACCCTTTCTTTACCTGACTGAATATGAATTTGCGGTTTTCTTTTCCGAGCTGGCTCGGGATAGAGTGCCAGACGGCTGAAATTTTCGGATACTCTTTTGTATCTGCGTATTTTACGAAATCCTTCTGATAGCTGATTAAGATCTCATCCAGCTTTTTTTCGACTTCTTCAATGTTTTTCGTATCAATCCAAAGCTGCACAGCCTCCGGCATACCGCCGACGGCATGAAAATCCCTGTATTTTTCCAGCAGCTCTGGTCTGAAAGTCTTCCAAATGGGATCCTTAAATGAACTCTTTTTTAATTCTTCGGCGAGAATTTCGTTTTGGGCATATAGGAATTCGTAAAAATTCATGGGGTAAAGGGTCAAAAACTCAACTTTACCCACGGGGAAAGAAGTTCCTTTTTTCATGGCGACCCCAAGCAGAGATCCAGCTGAAACGAGATGGTATTCCGGAACGTCTTCATAAAAATATTTAAGCGAGGTAACGGCATTTCCGCATTCCTGGATTTCATCAAATATAATGAGGGTCTCCCTCGGTTTTATTGTTCTGCCGCGGGCAAGCCCCAAGTCCTTTATAATTCTTTTTGGATCTAAATCCGGCTTGAAGAACTCTTGAATTTTTGCATCCTTATCAAAGCGGTAATAAGCAACATCGGTATAATAGCGCCTGGAGAAATCTTCTATCAAAAAAGTTTTGCCGCATTGCCTGACACCTTGTATGACAAGCGGCTTTTTATCAGGATTATCTTTCCATGAGATCAGGTCTTGCATTAATATTCTTTCCATAATCTTCTCGCCCCCGAATGTCAGTATAACATCAATAGCGGAGGGTGTCGATGTTAATGACAAAGATCTTAATTTTTCAAAATATCTTAATTTTCTATTGACAAAGCAAAAGCCGGATGCTATTATAGTTAACGAGGTAAGTCATTAACCATATAAGTACATAACTCTACAGACAAAGTGAGGTGAGTAGAGTTGAATGACAGCCAGCCGGTTTTCCTGCAGATTATGGAGATCATTGAGAGCGATATCATCACAGGTGTCTATCAGACAGACGACTTGATTATTTCCACAACGCAGATTTCCAAGGTATACGCTGTAAATCCGACGACAGCGGTTAAGGCCGTCAGCAAACTGACCGACGCAGGGATCTTATACAAGAAAAGGGGGATTGGAATGTGTGTAGCGGCAGGGGCACGGGAGAGAATCACCGAGCGGCGCAGGACGGTTTTTTTGAACCAGACAATTGACGCCCTGCTCGCGGAAGCGAGAACATTGGGCATCTCGTTAGACGAACTTATTGGCGAGATAAAAAAAAGGGAAGGGGCAAAGAGGTATGATTAGAGTTACGAATGTCACAAAAAAATACGCCAGGACAACAGCTATTGACCGTGTTTCGCTAAGCGTTTCCGACAGTGGGATTTATTGTTTGCTGGGCAGAAACGGTGCGGGAAAAACGACGTTGATGAAGCTGTTGGCAGGACATCTTTCCGCCACAGAGGGACAGATCACAGTGGAGGGAAAACGTGTGCTGCCAAGCCGTATGCCAGATGATGTCACCTATATTGAGAGCGGATCGAAGCAGTTTAATATGAAAGTCTCGCAGGTGATAGATACGGCTGCCGCATTGCAGGACAGTTTTGATTTGGATTTCGCTCAAGAGATGGTGAAGCGGTTCGAATTAAGTCCGACAAAGAAATATAAGCAGTTGTCCCTCGGAATGAAGACAATGCTGACAACGATTATCGCATTGGCAAATAATTCTAAAGTCATTCTGCTTGACGAACCAACACTTGGCTTCGACGCAATTATGCGCGCTCAATTCAATACACTCCTGATGGAAAGTTACCAGGCCCATCCGCGTGTTCTGATCATCTCCACCCATCTCATTGACGAAATCGCCAAAGTAACAGAGCAGCTCATCATTATTGATAATGGAAAAATTATGCTGGAAGTGGGCATTGATGACATCGACGAAAAGGCGTACACCCTGTCCGGCCCCGCGAACGTTGTTGAGCCGATATTAGAAGGCTTGAACTGCATCGGCAAAACCACAGCGGGCAGCGTCGTGGCGGCGCATATTTATGGAGAGCGGGTAGCGCCTCCGGAGAGCGTGGCTGTTGACCGCATGAGCTTGCAGGATTTCTTTATCAATATGGTGGGAGGGGAAAGCAATGGGTAAGAAGGTATGGACTACGGCAAAAATTAATCTGACAAACACAAAAATCCCATATCTTGTGTTAGGCTGTATTATAGCCTACGGATTAGTGTTAGATGTCATCTCTGTTATAATAACAGTTGTCAGCGGCACTGCCGGTGGCAGCTTTTTCTTCAGCTTCGCCGCCTATCTTTGGGTTCTTGTTATATTGGCTGCAATCTTCATCCCCGCCATAAACTTCCGCAGGTTCGTCAATCTTGGCGGCAAGCGGGAAACATTTTTCTGGGGCAGTTTGACGAGCTACGCAATATTGGCGGGCGCGGCTTCCCTCGTCAATACGATATTCTTTTACACGATTGACCGTTTGATAATCAGCACAGAGTATTTTGTGGGCGTTGAGGCTGTTATGCGTGATCCTGCTCTGATGGACAATCATTATATGATGCTTAACATGATTGAGCTTTTCGGGTGGCATGAGCATGGCGTATTCTTCGTGATCGTCCAACAATTCGCCTTTCTTTTCTTGTTGGCGGTTGCCATCCATACATTCACCGCCATCCAGGACAAATGGTATGGTTGGGTGGCAGATGTGGTCATTGCCGCAATCATCTCCGTGTTCACCCCCATTGCTCCGCTGCGCACCGCGTTGGTATGGTTTTTTAACCAGATTATTTTCCATCCTAACGCTCTATGGCAAATTTCCTTCTGCATAATCCTGGCAGCTGCCATATATGCGCTGAATAAACCGATTTTCGCACGAAAGGTGATTTGATTTGGATAACATGTTTGATAAAAAGGCATTGAACATAAAAAAAGGAAAAAAGGAAAAAGGAAGGATGAAAATGATGATGTCCTCAAAGTCCACAAGAATGATACTCCTTGCCTTGGCTCTGGGCCTGATGATATCTATGACAGCTTGCCAGACCAATCCCTCCAACCAAGTGTTTGCAGATTGTCAACCCGAACACTTCCGGTTCATGGTATCCGGATCTGCATCGGATATCGACCAACTGAATGCTGCAAACGATCAGCTCAAGAGCAAATATGGATTTATAAGCGAATTGGTACGCAAAAAATTCATTCAGCAAATGGTTTTTGATAGAGAATATCATTTCGATATAAAACTTATGCCAAAGTCTATCAATATTCCTGTTTTCCTGACAGGGATGCCCCCTTCTGCGGGCGCAGAGATAGGCATTTCCCATTCATTTGCAGAAAAAAATGGACTGCAGATAGGATCCTATGTCAGAATAAACTCTCAAGATTACGTTATGTCCGGAACCTATATTGCTCCGGATGAAGCAGAAAACTCACCGGATACGAACGCTGGAATCTTAATGCTAGAAGATGATTTTGAAGCGGTGAACAAAGGCGAAACCGTTTATTTCGCAGGAAGGTTTCTCAGTATAGACAAGAAGTATATAAACACTCAGATATCAGATTTATCCAAGGAAGAAAATATCTTATATGCAAGTAAAAGTTCCGAATAGATTTATATGTGAGGGAAAGTTATGATGAAGAAGATATTTTCATTATTAAGTTTGGTTTTAGTGTTGTCTATGTTATTAACAATGAAAATGAGAAGAAACAATTAGGACGATGGATATCTGGATCTTCTGCATATGACTATATGGACAGGAATGTCCATAAGAGGGACAGGAATGCCCATATACCAGACGAGAAAAACCCCTCGGGAAAGACAACTTTTTACTATGCCGCTTATGTAGAATCCGCGCAGCAGCACATTCAGGACCCCAAAGTCTACGAGGCAACCAAAATCTGCATTGAGAAGTATGATGACGACTTTTACATGACGGATCAAATTATCATAGATATAGCCGAGTCATTTGAGACCATGCAATAGGGAACAAGTGTGAACAGGTGCCTCACATATTGCGCCCCATGTACACGTGTACACGTGCAGGCCCGTCCTTACATCATGCCGCCCATTATGATTGCGCCCATGTGCGCGTGTACACGCGCACACACGTACATGGGTGCGCCAAATAAATTGACGATTCTATTGGCAAATTTTGCTGATTTGATGAAAACTGCCTGCTTGTTATATCAACTTATGCCAGTGGTATTGCCTTTGATGGTTTTGTAATAAGCAGGGCTTTTAGCATCCATTAACTTTCTCCAGAGAACCTGTTCAATCTTCGCAAGCAATGTTTGTGCTGTCACACAAACAACCGAAGCGTAACACTTTCCGCTCGGAAAGTGTTACGCTTCTTGCTTGTCCCCCTAAAACCCCTCGGATGATTTGGCGATCATCCGTTAAGCCCCGCCTTTCGGCGTGTCTGCTGAGCTCCTGTAGCGAGGGATTATGACCGTCTGCCTGTTGCCTCCAGTATGGGATCATACATATAGATCTAAGCAGGAATTTATTGGGT